>ERZ500997.279-NODE-279-length-14187-cov-5.570691_pt1 | contig 14187 bp, 12 predicted proteins | sample MGYA00248826_ERZ500997 | MGnify/ENA primary metagenome ERZ500997 (study PRJEB25958, sample SAMN03398524) | human skin metagenome | study: EMG produced TPA metagenomics assembly of the Human Skin Microbiome Metagenome (human skin metagenome) data set.
TTTGTTTTTCTATAAATACCATTAACGTTGTGATTCTTTGTTTGTTGATGTAATTTCTATGATAAAAGATGTTTCTTCTTGAATTCTAGATTTTTGTCTTGATGATAGCTGAATTGAGACGAAACAAAATGACATTTCTCACACAAAAAAAAATCATTCACAAATATTCTATCATTATCATCATCATTTTCACTATAAATATAGATCTTTTTTTGTTATTGCCAACCTTCTTTAGGTGTTTTGTTTGTTTTTTTCGTTTTCGGTTGGCACAAATACTGTGTTCATTTTTTCGTTTATAGTAAACTTGGATGACAAACTTTGATTTTTCCATACGATCGTCGAGAGAGAGCCAGAGAGAGAACCGATCAATCACAATCCATCATAATCACAATCAATTTTCTGGTTTTTTTTCCATTCATATCTTAACTTTGTCAATTTTTAAATAAAATTGTCCAAAACTGAAATATGACAGGAATATATAGTTTGTTTTTTTATCTCAATCTGCACGTTTTTTTTCTTTGGTTTTTGGTGGTGAGAAATAGATTTTTTCGCTTTTCCACAAAAAATTTTGACTTTTGACTTTTTGAATTTTATTGAATTATTATTCGCACAGAAAAAAAAATCTTTCAATTTAGCAGAAAAAAGCTTCAAGATTTTCTTTATCTTCATAGTGATTCAGAAGAAAAAAACGAGCGAGAAAAAAATGTCTTAATAATCACACAATAATCGAAATTGTGGCCGAAAAATGTTTCGCTATTTTTTCCACCTTTTTTTAGAATCCCAAAAAAAATATTCAAATTGAATCAACAACAACAACAACAACAAAATAACATTATCATTTTATGCAAATGAATGAGGGAAATAAAATTTAAATTTTTCATCATTTACAACGGTTATAATGTTAATGATGATGATGATAATGGTCATCATTATCTTTTAAATCACCAAAAAAAAAAAAACAAAAATCAATGATTAGGTGTAGGCATTATGATGATGATTATCATGCTGAAAAAACAACAAATTCATTCATTCATTTATCGATGTGAAAATCAATACATTTGATTATTGATTTGATTTGAAATGAAATTCTTCTTTTTTTAAATGTTACAATTAACGATGATCAAACAACTTGAGAGAAGATGAACAATTAAAAAACAAAACTAACCAAACAACAACAACAACAACCCATACCTGCATACCTGTATGTTTGTGTGATATTCGGTTCACCGACCGAATCGATAACCCGATTCAGTTTGTTTGTTTCGTTATCGAAATGTTCAAAATGAAGGAATCGATATGATGTTTATTCGGATTGAAAATTTATTTTTAAATTCAAAAAAAAGACAAGATTATGTTTGAGACTTGAGAAATTTCATTCAAATCCGTTCATAGTCTGAAAAAAGAAGAAGAAAAAAACATTATCAGTTTTAGCCAGCAGCCAAAATAAATTACCTAAACACATAGACATAGAACAGATATCCAAGCTGGATACATGAATGTTGTATATACATAATAATTAATCATAATCATCAAATATCAAACATCAAACATCAAACATCAAACAACAACAACAAACCAGATCAGATCTTTTTCGTTTTTCGTTTTTCGTATTTTGATTTGTTATTCATTCAATAAAATGTTAAATAATATTGACTGACTGATAAACATTATTTCGTTTCTTTTTTTTCGGTTATTTCCATCGATCGATCGATCGATGTTGTTGATCATAATGAAGGCCAAAGGGTATGTTGTTGTTGTTGTTGTTCATTATCATCATCATAACCATCTAAAAATGCATTTTTGTTCACATTGAAAATGAAAATCTGTATATTTTGTTTTTGTTTCTGGAAAATTAATTTTTTTTTTCAAGAATCCCATCAATGTTGGTGGTAGTGTATCATCATCGTCGTCGTCGATGATGTTTATGTTTTTCTTTCTTTCATTTGTTTTCGGTTATCGAGGAAAAAATCATTTTTCCATACCGAAAACTTAGAAAAACTTAACACTAAACTACTCTGACTACTCGAATATCATTACGGGAAAAAAATTTGTTTTCAATTTTGGTTCTTTTCTCGAAAGAAAGAAAGAATGGCGAAAAAACCTTATTGAATTACGCAATTTTTTTTTATGAAAAAAATTCTACACATCCGTCATTTTATTTCATTTTTCTTATGCTTTGATGGTTTCATTTCATTTTCAATTTCAATTTTTTTCATCAAACAAAATCATTTTTTTCATCACATCATATCATTATCATATCAAAATGATATGATATGATGATGATAATGCGATTATCGTTTAAGTTTAGCTTAGTTTTTTTCGTTTATCGTTTCCATTTATGATTTTGTCACCACCACCACCACCATTGTTAACTTATTTTAAGTTTCAATGGAAAGTCAAAAACGAAAAAACGAATCGGTCGCTAATGGGATATGATGCACACACACACACACCAAACATACAAAACACATGCACGGCAAATACGTTTTTTGCTTTGCTCTTTGGTTGTTCCAACAATTTTTTGCTTTCATTTCATTCTGGTTGATTGTCAATTTATTCCTCCCCATTATCATCATCATCATTCGATATAGGGAAAAATGACGATGATGATATGATGATTATGGGTGAATGCAAAATTGTGCAAAAAATACAGAATTTTTCACAGAATATGAAAAATTTTCATCATGCCTTTGGCCTGTAATACCATGTTTTTGGGATTCTATATCATCCATATACTGTGCAAAAACACACACGCAAATTTGGTGCAATCCATTTCCAAGTTCAAACATAGAGAGAGAGAGAGAGAGAGAGAGAGAGAGAGAGAGAGAGAGAGAGAGCGAATGAAAAGCGGATTCTAGATAAAAAGAATCCTTACAAACATTTCAAATGTTAGTTCAAATGTGTATAGTCCTAGCTTGCTTGAAAATCAAATCAAATAGTCAAATCTAAATGTGTGTGTGTATGTGTGTAGTGTACACTTTGGACAATTTGCAATCATCAGATAAAAAGATAAAGTAAAAAAAATGTGATGCAATGACGACGACGACAAAAAGTCGTCATCGCCGTTGTGTGGTAATGACATCTTAAATTTAATTATACTAAACGTTGTTGTTCGTTGTTCGTTGTTCACTTTACTTTTTTTTTATTCTGAATTTCATTTTGCTTGCCGCGTTTTTTTTGTTCAATGAAAAAACTTTGTTTTCGTTTTTCACCAAAATTGAACCAGAATAAAAAAAAAGAAACGAATATACAATGTGACAACATACAAAAAGCAAAACAGAATGGCTGATGATGGCATTTAGTTGGCTTGGCATTTTGCTTTTATTCGGGAAAATAACACATTGTGTTTGAATTTCGGGATCCATTTCCAATTCTTTTCTGTTTTTTCAACAATGTTTGTTTGATTTTTCTCTGATTTGATTTCTGTATCTGGCAAATACTACTATTCTTTTGTCCTTTTGAAAATTATGTTTTGGATCACCAGCATTCTTATTTTTCTATTGTTTTGCTGTTGCTGTTGCAGTGCATTCGTCAGTGGCCATTATTTTGAACACAGAAACAGAAGAAGATGAAAAAAAATGTTATAGGGAAAAAAAGCATCACCACCACCACCACCACTTAAAATAACTGTTCACTATATTTATCATTTTGGTGATGAGGAAAAAGAATGAATCTTCTTCTTTTTACTAGCTAGCTTACCATGTGATTTCTATCTGAATATTTTGTTTTGTTTTGTTCTTTTTTTTTATCCAGAAAAGATGATCATACCGAAAATTTTGCCGAAACAAGCAAATTTTTTGTTTCTTGCTTGATTCTTTGATATTTTGCTACATTTTATTTGATCAGATCTTTGTTTGATTTAGAAAGAAGTTTAGTTCAAACGAAATCGAAACAAAATGAAACATTTTAAACATGATAAATGTTATTAACACTTACTAACTATGACTGGATATTTTGTTACCAATTTTTGTCAATCTTTTTTCCGTTTTTTTTCATTAACTTTATTTGAATAATTTCTGGTTTTTCAAAACCAAAAAAACACAGAAAACTTATTAATGAAAATATAGAAATTTTCTTTAGATTTTTTGGGCTACATTTTGGCTAAATTGTTAAAACAAACCCAAATTCAAAGACTAAATAACCACCAAATATTGATAGAGAGAGAGAGAGAGAGAGAGAGTGAAAGAAAGGAAAGAAAACCACATTGCGTGATATCTTTGCTGCTGCTTGCTTGCTTTTTTACCTATTTCATTTTCCAATCAAACGAAAAAAATGAAATGAAGAAAAACGCAATACACACACACACATTGTTTGCACTTTTTTTGAATAAATATTTTGATTCTTTTCATTTAGGTTTTTTGTTGATTATCATCAACAACATTGAATGAAATGAAATGAAATGAAAAAAAATGCCTACAACCTTGGTCAACATACCAATGTGTTGTGTGTGTTGGGGAGAGATACATAGAGATAGTGAAAGAGAAAGATCAATCTGTTTGCATGCGATTATAATGAATTTTTTTTTTTGGATCAAAAAAAGAATGAAATTTGATTGAGATCAATATTGAGATCGTGTTTGGAACAAGAGAAAAAAAAACATATATTCGGAATATATATTTTCCTGACGCAAGAATTGACCACGCAATTATTATTAGTTTTCATTTTGTTCTTTGCATATTTCCATTACAAAACAAGGAAAATTTGATTATGTTTTTTCTTTTTTCAATTCACTATTGATGGTGATACTTTTCTCCTCTCTGAATAATAATAAATTGATCCAATTGGATCAGTATACTTGGTGGAGTGGTAGTAGTTCGGTATGTTCGATACATTGATCTAAAATGTTTAATTTTCTAAAATTGAATCTTTCTTTTTTCTCTAGCTGCTTGTTGGAACATATTTCTTTTCTTTCTTTCTGAAACCGAATCATATAGTTTGGAAACTTGATTGAAAAAGAAAGAAAAGAAACGAAATAAGGAAATTGAATTTGATATCTCTCTTTCTATGTAATTTCTCAATGAACAAATGTTTCTCTTCTTGGCACTGGGATTTTTTTGATTAATTTGTCGTTGTCGAAAAAAATTATTGTCATCGACGATTGGTGTGTGTATCTGTGTGTGTTTGTGGATGTCACTATCAATTTAGATCGATTTTAGCCAATCTTAAATCATTTTTATCATTTTGTTTTGAGAGTTTGCGCATTTTTCCTATTCACATCTCGTTCATTTCATGTATCTGATGTGTTCATTTCATTCAGTTTCTGATTCCATATACATTTTCTCTATGGAATCTGATCGTTTGTTTCTGGTTCTGGTTCTGTTTGTTTTGTTTGTTCTCACTTTGTTTCTTCGGTTTCTTTCGTTTTGGGTGAATTATTAATTTATCCTATAGAAAACATGAAACATTAAAGATAAAAGAACGAGCGAGAGAGCGAGAAAAACTGTTTAGTTTTGTTCCATTTTTTTTTTTGTTCCATCATATTTTGTCATTCGGATATTTTGTTTTTCGGAGACCGGTTCTTTGTCTATTCAAGTAAACCGAAACAAAACAAACAAACAACAACCGAGAAAACCCAAAGAAGGAAAACCAGAATAATATTATCATCATCGTCAACATATAGAATTTGTTTTCTAGGTTCTAGATTCTTGTTTTTGTTTTCTTGTTTTCTTTTGGGCTGTTTAACTATATCGATACTTTTTTTTCGTTTGTTTTTGTATCAATAGTTCGATAGTTTCTTGATGAAGATTTTTGTTTTTTGTTTCATCGAAACAAAACATCCGAAACCAAAAAAAAAAAACGGATTTGTATTCAATATTTTTTGTTCGATATATACAAATGCCACAGAGCAGACAAAAAAAAAGAGTTGTAATAAATCAAAAAGCAAAAACACAAATGAACAAAACTCAATTCTGATTATATCTCAGAATAACATTGTATTTTCGGATTCTTTCATTTTTCCCTTTGATACCGGCATTCACACACTAACTAACTAACTGTTAGATGTATGCTCTGTTATATTCTGTTTACTGATACATTTCATATCAAAAAAACGAATGAATGAAATGAAATGAAAACGATCGGAAAAGGAAACATAATGCCCAAACAAAAAAAAAAAAACATATTTTTGCTTTGTTGTTGTTGTTGTTTGGATTCGATTCGAGCTTACAATTCGATTTCCGTTTGATTTGTTGCACTGTACTACTCTTTGATTACTAATACTTTCTATGTGAAAATGGAATAACCAACCAATCAAGAATTGGATTCTTTTTCTGTTTCTTTCTTCCACCAATATTCCTCAAACTTATTGTTATCACAATTCAACCAAAACGAAATGAAAAAAAAAAATGATGAACAACAATCAACCAACCAACAACCAAACCAAACGAACCACATGCTGATCTTATTTGATGCTCTTAACCCCAACGTAGCTTAGTCATTCATTCTAGTTTATTTTTGAAAGACAAAACAAAACAAAGCAAAAAAAAATCTCAAGTTTTCAGTCTTAATCTCAATGTTCTAATCACTTTGTCTTGTTATAATGAAGGTATAAATGAATGGACGGATGGATGAGATTTTGAAAAACAAAGCTACTGGACACTTGCATACTGAAAAAATAGAATCCTCATCATCCACATAATCTTTTTTTGTTTTGTTTTGTTTTTGTTTTTGTTTCTGCTTTGGTCATCATTAATAATGACCTGGTTGGGTATATTCATCAACGACTTTTGAATAACGATGTTGATGACTGATACTGATGATGATGATGATGTTAATGATTTATTTTTCTTAAATCTTTTTTACTTTCATTATTTGAATGATTCGGTAATGAAAATGATCCGAAAAGAAGTGAAAAAAAACATTGATTTTGTTTTCCGAAAAAAGATTCATAAAATTCAATCTTCAAAAGCGTCAATTCATAAATTCCATTCCATTTTGCATTTTTGGGTTACTTTTTTGGTTTTGAAAATGAAAATAACCAAAAAAAAAAAATCTCATCGAACTGAACTGAACTGAACTGAAAAAAATACTTTTTGATGATCCAAAACTATGGCCGCAGCAGCAGCAGCAGTAGTATTAGATCACATTTTATGATCAGCAAAGCAACAAAGCAAGGCAACAACAACAACAACAACATTCTACGAAATGAGAAGGAAAAAAGAATGGAAAAAGAATGGAAGAAAAACCGTTCGAATGATTAATTGTTTTTCATATCAAAACTTGACATGAGCTTTTGTGTGTGTGTGTTTGTGCACACATACTATGCATATATCCAGAGAGAGAGAGAGAGAGAGAGAGAGAGAGAGAGAGAGAGAGAGATACAGAGTAAACCCAAAAGTTCCCATTCAATTCGAATGGAAAAATGGAAAAAAAAGAAATTCTAGTTGCTTGCTTGCTTGCTTGGTTGTTTGTATGGAACCATCATCATATTCACTTCTTTTTTTTTTGGGTTTCTAATATGAATAGTGTAGAGAATATAGTTCGCTATAGTCTGATACATTATTATATCCTGAATATTTTTGTTTTTGTTCAAGTTTTTTTTTTGTTTTGCTTCAAAATTTTTTCCTTATTTTATTTCAGTTTGATTTTGGTTCCTGTATATTCGCTCCTAATGTCTTTAAACATTTGATTCGATTTTTCGATTTTTGTTTTGCTTTTTTTTTTGAAATGAAAAAAGAAAGATTTTCTTTTTCATTTTCTTCCCCCATTCTTTTTTTCCTCCCCTCTGATCATCATCATCATCGGTTACCAAACAATGTTGTTGTTGTTTCCATGGATGATAATAACCATATTTGCCTGTCATCATTTGAAAAGTTTTTTGGGGTAAAAATCATAAAAAAATCAATTTATTTAGCGTGTATTGGGCGTATTGTTGAAAATTGCGAAACAATATTGAAAAAAATAAAATTGATGCGTCATACGTCCCTTTGGACGCTGTCGTAAAACCAATAACATTATGATAATTAATAAATAAAAACGCAGGTCATCAAATATATAATACTGATTATCAAGGATTAATAACGTTTTTCATTCTTCTTTTTCAATTATTCTTCACTTGACTTTTGATGACACTTTTTCTGTTGTTGTTGCTTGGTTGTTGGCCAGGGATATATTCACATATTTTCACGTATCGAATGATAATCATTTTTTTTGATCATCATCAATGATGATCAAAAAGGTGAGATTAATTCCTTTGTGTATATATATATCTTGTCTGTGGTCAATTTTTTTTTTATTTCTGGTATATAAAATTCATTGAAACATGTATCTAACCGAAAAAAAAGTCTAATTATAACACAGAGGTACACACTTGCTTGCCATTTATAGACCGAGATAATCATATAGGATTCTTCATTCATTCATTCATTTTTTTTTCATTTTAATTTCAAATTTCTTTTCTTTTTCGTTTGGGAAACAATTTTTCAATCAAACTAACAAACAACACACACTATACACTATAATCAATGTTTGGTTGTTTGTTTGTTTGGATCGCTGGCTACACCTAGATTCTCAGTGTCCATTTCTGGTTTTCTGGCTTTATTTCTGGTTATTCCATTGGTTATATTCCAATGATGATTTGAAATCGAATATTTTTCTTTTTTCTTCTCCCCTTTAATACCGATGTATATTTCTATTTTTTTCGTTTCTTTCAATCATATCATATCATTTATGAAACTAGAAAAAAAAATAATGATAATGTTCTATTCACCACCACCACCATTATCATCATCATCACATAGTCCATGATTCCACCATAGAAAAAAACCACGTCATTTCAACAACAACAACAACAACACTCATCATCATCATCATCATTGTAATCATTCAACCGATACGATTCGGACAACTTTTTGTTGCTATGTATTCGGCGTGTATATGTTTGTCGAGAAAAGAATGAATGAATGAATGAAAATTCGTCAAAAAGCCAATTCAACAAACCAAAAAAAAACGACATACGCTATTGTTGATGACAATTTCTCTCTCTCTCTCTCTCTCTCTCTCTCTCTCTCTTTTTTTTTTATTTTTGGAATAAAATTCTGAAAACGTCGTCACATACATAGACACATGACGATCTGGTTGGATGATTTTTTCTATTTTTCTCCAAACCAAAAAAAAAAAACCAGAATCAATGTGTCTATGTGTTTGGTTTTTTTTTGTAGTTGAATTATTGAAAGATAGATAGTGAGGAAGCATTGTGTTATTGTCGGCACAATCTTTCGGTTTTTTTTTCGTTCATCATCATCATCATCATCATTTCATCATTTCGTTTCGATTCAATTCGTTTGTTGATTGTTGTTGATTTGGCTGTATTTTTTTCCATAATATTACTATAATAATAATAATAAGTTTCAAATCAACTTTTCGTTGTTTGATGAAAGTTTTTTTCTGTTGTTGTTTCAGCGATCCAGGAACTTCTGAACTTCAAGGGGGGAAAAAATAACCCCCTTCCGAAAAAATTTACCGGATAAAAATCCGGATTATTTTTATTTTGTTCTGTTTTCGGTAAAAATTATTAAATGAAAATTACTTTCACAGCAAAAAGCAAAAAAGGAAAAACCACGAGGATATTTTAACCAAAAAAACTATGTGTTTTTTTTTTAGCAAGTGTGTGCAGCCGACGACGAACCACATGGAAACGTTTGGTTACAACGAATGATGAACGAATGAAAAAAAAGGGGCTAGGCCCATTTGACTATGTCTGTTTTAAAGCTGTTTACAATGGCTATATAAATACTAATAATATTTGGCTTTGGCTTTGCTATATATATATTTAAGGGGGATAGGATGATTTTTTTTCAGTATGCATGCTGTATATTTTCATTTTTTTTTTTTTTTTTTTTTTTTATAAATGATTTTTTCCTTTCAAAATCGTTTTCGGTTTCTGAATTTTTTCATTTTTTTTTTCGATTTCTTGTGCATTTGGATGACAATGTCGCCAATCATACACACACACATTGCGGGTTTCATCAATTTTTTTTTCTACGGGATTTTTCGTAGCTGGCGTTTGTTTGTTTGTTTGTTTGGTTGAATGTTTGAATGTTTGTCGAGAAAGAAAGAAAGAAAAAAAAATTCTAATTTTCAATTCGTTTCACTTTTGGTGTGTGTTTGATTATGGCGCACATGGTTGCCACTTCTTTCCCCCTTTCCCCCACCGTTCTCCCTCCACCATCATAATCTTGACCAAACAGAAAGAATTTCGGAGAAATTTTCCAGAAAGATTCATACAGTTAGATAACATAGATAGATAACATTTTCTGATTTTCTTGAAAAATTTTCTCACAAATATTCCATGACTGCAGAATGATTATTCTTTGGTTATTTTTCCGGAAACTTTCCGAAAAATTTTTTTTATCGTAGTTCATTCACCAATGGATCTATAGAATCCAGACTTCAATTAGAGTAGAAAAGAAAAACATGATATTTTTGTTTTTCTCTAAAAAAAACAAAATTGTTAAAAATAACAACAACAACAACAACCATAATAATGATTATTACAAAAAACAAAACGCATACTATTCATGTTCCTGGATCGAAAATGAATCCAGCAACTAGAAAAAATTCTCGTTTTTTCCCTCCCAAGTTGAGTTTTTTTTCTCCGTTGTTGTTGTTGTTGTTGTTTGATTCTAAATTCTAGTAATGTTTCTCAGTAAAACTGAATGAATGGAAAAAATCTAACCAGAAAAACCAGAAAAAAAATCTTATATCTTGGGCCACAATGTCTATGTATGTATGTTTTTTTTGGGTGTTTTGTCGATATTTTTTGTCGTTTTTCGTTTTTTAGTTTGGTTTGGACGGTCTAGCCTAGTGTATTCCTTGGTTTTGATCAATTTTTTTTTGTTGTTGTTGTTCAAAAAAAAGAAGAAATAGCAGAATAGAGATAGAGGTTTGCTTTGCTTTGCTTTGTTGTTGTTGAGCTGCCTTATTTTTTTCACTGAAAAGCTTCGTCGTCGGGCCAAACAGGCAGCCAGTATTCAGTATTCGTGTGTGTGTTTCAATTCACTTCTATCCAAATGTGCAATGTACAATGTGTGTCTGCATGTGAGTTTTTGATTAATGATGTTTCACCATCAAATACACACACACACACAAAAGCCTAGATAGAAAAAATATCCAAAAAACGAAAGAATGAAAGAAGAGAGTTGGACTTCTGTTGCTGAATGTTGTATTTTTTTTTTGTTATTTTGAAAGTTGAATGCCGTTTTTTTTCTTCTTCTTTCGTTTCGTTTCGTTTTGGTTGTTTGGTTGGTTTGGTTTGGTTTGGTTGGATGACGAACCGAAGATGATGAAGAAAATTACTACCAAAGAAAATGTTTTCTTCGTTCTTCGTTCTTCGTTTGAACGAAACAACTGATGATGATGATGAAAAAACTAGAAGAAAAAAAAACATAATTCGATTCAAGTGAAAGAAAACGAACGAAGAATAAAGAAAATCAAATCAAACGAAAAACGAAAAATTCAAACTTTGAATCACAAATTCTTTCTTTTTTTACTAAACTAAACTATAGGATGCTTCTTTTCTTCGTTCGTTTGTTCGTTTGTTCATTCAGAACGTATAGAAAACCAAAGAAGAACGAGTTTTTTACTTTTTTTTTTTGTTCAAGATTTTCATTCTTTCGTTGATGATATTTTATACTTGTTTTTTTTTATTCTGCTGCTGTTGTTGTAGCATCTTTTTTTTCCATTCTTTCTTTCTTTCTTTCTTTGTGTGTGCTTTATTCGACATTCAGCAGGCTGATGATGATGATGATTCGGATGCTCTAAAATGTCTGTACACAAGTAAAATGAAGGGAAAAAAAGAAGCACCCACGAATTGGAATTATAGTTTTTCGTTTTAGTTTTGTACTTTTTTCCCCCCTTTTCTCCTCATCCAGTGTTAAATTCGGTAAATTGCATTCGTGTATGATGATGATGATGATGATGAAAAGTAAGAAGAAGAAAAAAAAAACGAAAATGATAGAAAAAAAAATTTTTCAAAGAAAGAAATTCTTTTGAAGAAAAAAAGAAAGAAAAGTTGAATTTGATATTTTCAACTAACTTAGTTCGACGTTGTCAAAAGTTTCATCATTTGTGTTGTGTTCGGCATTTTTATATTTCCGGTTCGGGTATCTTTTTTTGGAACAAATTTGGATCGATCTTTGCTTTTCTGCTGTCTACTGTGTGTGTGTGTGTGTGTATGTTTGGATCGATGATTTAATATCGATATGGAATTTTTCATTTAAAAAATAAAATATTTGTTTCACAGAAAAATCGTATACAAACAGAATGCTGATTATGGCATAATATATTTTGGTTCTTTCATCATTTTTACCTGTTTTTGTTTTGTAAAAAAATTCCTGGTTGAATGAAATTATTAGAAACTTTCAAAAATATTTCAAATATTTTCAACAAAAATTGGCAAAATTTATTTGCGGAAATATTTCTCGTTTTGTTTTTTGTTTTTATTTCAGGTGAAAGTTGTCTGAGATTTAATGATGATGATGATGATGAGAAATTGCTGATTGCTATTTTTCATCAATTAATAATCCTTATCATCATCATCATTGGTGTGGTCCGAATTTAACCGAATCCTCTTGGATGATGATTTTAACCCCCTTTTTTCGGGATTTATTTTTTTTTTCATAATTATTTACCGGTAATTAAATTCGGTATGCTCGATTTCATATTCAATTTCTCTCTCTCTCTCTCTCTGTGTTTGTTTGTTTTTGTTTACATCATTTGATGATTAAACAAAAAATTTTTTTCGTTCATATTACATACACAGTGTTGTTGTTGGTGTTAATGATAATGATGTTCATCATCATTAATTATCCAATATGTTTTTTTCTCTCGCACTTTTTTTTGATTATGTGTGTGATTTTTTTTTTTGTTTCATGCCCTGTTATATATAACCTTCATATCAGAATGAATGAAATGTTTGATATTTGAAATAGAAAAACTTTTTTTTTCATTCGTTCGTTCGTTCAAAATTGACAATAAATAACCGTTTCGTTCTCTCTCTCTTCGTTAGATAATTATATTTAGCAGCCAGAAAAAAACAAAAACAAAAATTTTAATATTCTTTTCAATAATAAACACACACAGATACAATGTATTTACTGAATTTTTTTTTCTTCTGTCTATTGGCGTCTGTCTGGTAAAGGTTTTTGCTTGCATCATAATGATTTTTCGGTTCGGTTTTTCGGTTTTGGGTATTTTCAATGCCATTATTGCGAACAAAAAAGCAGAAATCCAGAAAAATTACCGACAAAACATAAAACAAAAACAACCAAATTCATTTTAATTACCATTAACAGTTATGAAATGATGAGATTTATCCAAAAAAAAACAAAAATAAAAATGAAAACAAACGGAATAGAGTGTGAACTGTGTTAATGTAATCCAATATCATCATTAACACTAAATGTTGCTGTTGTTGTTGTTGATGATGATGAATGTCTTGCGAATCTCATCATCATCATCATCATCATCATCATCATCATCATGTAATGAATACAGGTAGCATGAAAGAAATTAAAACGATATAAATCAAAATAATAATGATAATAATAATAATAATGAAAAAGAAAGAAAGTTTTGATGATGATGATAATAATGATGATGATTATTATTATTATGATTAATAACACTTTACTTTGTGTTGAATAGACACCATATAAACATAGAGATACCTAGAGATACCTTAAAGAAATTTATTATCAAAAATCAAATTAAGAAAAAAAACAGAAAAAAATATCATTAGAAAAACAACCTGTAATGATGATTGTAGTTTTTTTTGAAGAAAAAATCTATAAGTTTTTTCACCCAAAAACCATGTTTATTTGGGTGAATTTTTCGTTTTTTCTCATTTGGTTTTTTGACTTTTTTTTTGGGAGAAATTTAAATTTCAATTCAATCAAAATTTTCTTGTTTTTTATTCTGATTTTTTTCTAAAAGTATTTTTCTTTTCGTTTTTCTTTTCGTTTGTATAGGATGTTTGGAGCCTAAAACGTTGTTGAATAATTCGTTAATTTATTTTCTATGCAAATGATGATAACAACAACGAGAAAAAAAACGGTAAGTAGAAATTTTTTTTCAAGTATACACAGAATTTCCATTTACAATCCGTTAGATTTCACTTCTCTGGCTTTTCTTCTTTGGAATATTGAAATCACATTTATAAAAAATTTTGTTCAATAAAAAGGAATATAT
>ERZ500997.280-NODE-280-length-14167-cov-8.004889_pt1 | contig 14167 bp, 9 predicted proteins | sample MGYA00248826_ERZ500997 | MGnify/ENA primary metagenome ERZ500997 (study PRJEB25958, sample SAMN03398524) | human skin metagenome | study: EMG produced TPA metagenomics assembly of the Human Skin Microbiome Metagenome (human skin metagenome) data set.
TGTATATTCGATATGGATAAAGATGATGATAATGACGTTGATTGTTGTTGATGATGATTACGACCTGTTGTTATTGTCATCATTATTGACTCAAATAAATCTTTAAACATTGAACATTGATTATTCATCATCATTTTCGACATTAATGTTGACATCAATTTGGATTGTTGACAAAATGCCAATGTCATATGTTGTGAATTTGGTGCCAATGTCATCAAATATAATGATTTGATCAAATATTCATTATTCAATTGTGAATGATCTTCTAGCCTGGATAAACAGGATTCCAATTCTTCATCGGTGAATTTTTTCTCATTAAATAAATATTGATGATAAAGATCAATTATTTCGAAATCTAATCTTTCTAAACGATATTCCAGTTGATCAAGGTGATAATCTTGACAGAACATATCACAAATGGCGGACAAACGTGATTGATTTTTTGCGGACAACAATCGTAATTGATTTTCAATCTGTTCGATTATAATGGCCAAATATTTGCTTTTATTATTCTGATTATCATGATGATTACTTTCATCGATTCGATTAGATTCTTTTTCTGCTGCAGCTGCGGCAGCCGCAGCAGCAGCTAAACGTTTACTACCACCACGTGTACGTATCATCATTCTTGTTTTATCATTAATTTGATTGTTGGCTATTGTTGGTGATTCAATTTCATCGAAATTAATATCAATAAAATTCTTAAATATCGTTGAATTATTCGATTCCCATGTCATAAATGTTGAATGTTCACGATTATTGTGATGATGATGATCACGATCCTGAGATGATTCATCCAACGAACCAAATTGAATCGAATTCGATGATGAACTTGATGATCTTGATCGTAATTTCATTTCACATTTGGATGGCGAAATATTATTATTATTACTACGATTATTACTAGTTGATTGCTGCCATAATCTTCTTGGACTATTACATTGACTGTATGATCGAGATTCAGAACATGAAGATGATTCACCACCAGTACCACAAGCATCATTACCATTAAATAAATTTGATTTGGGAAAAAATGAATTACCGGTAGTATTGGCAAACATTTGCTCAGTTTGTTTCAACAATTCCATTGTACCATCAAATAAATATTCATTAGGATCCAAAAAATCATTATTATTATCAAATTCTTGAATAGATGATGATGATGATGATTGATCCATATCGATACGTGATATGTTCGGCATATCAAATTTAATTGAACATTCAACACCATGACATTGTGGATGCTGATGATGATTCTGGATAGAATTTTTTCCATTTTTTCGATTTGAGCATTGTTGTTGACTAGTCATCGATGATTCCACTGAAGATATGACCAATGAACGTTTACGACGTCGTCGTTTTCCATTATAAATACGATAAGTTGTTTTTGTTGATTTTGATGTTGTCATGTTTATGTTGGGTGATGATCCAATGGCCGTTTCCATCGTTGATGAAGATTCCGTAGAGTTATTTATTACATGATTGTTAAGCGATTGTTGATGATAAGAAGATTTGAATTTTGAACTGAAAAATTCATCAAAAATTTTCAATATTTTCAATACTGAATGACGTTGATGAATATCATGAGAAAGTTTCTGTAATGATTCCATTGATATTACCCGTTCCATTAGATATTGTTGCAATTGTTGTGCATTTTTGAATGTTGTTGTTGTTGTTGCGATTGGTGGTGGTGTTGAATTACCACCACTACCACCATTGATAACATTTTCAAAAAAATATTTCGATTGTGTTCGTGTCATTAATGGCATATGGAAGGTTACAGGCGATAATGTGGAAGATTTATTGATACACGATGGTGGTGGTGTAGGACTTTTGGATCCATTTCTAAAACTTTCATCATTATTATTGATCATACCATTTAAACGATTACGTTTACGTGATAATGACGATGATGATAATGAATTAGAATCCATAAATGAATACTCCAATACTTTTGAACTACTACGTCTTCGTCGTTTGGCTGGTAATGGCATATTTTCCGGTTCACTAATTGGTTCTGATTCATATTTAATTGTAGCGATTATCGACCATATTGTTTGTAAATCATGATTGATTAATAAATCAAACCGTACGAAATCATTGATTGCAAAACGTAAATATGATTGCAATGGTTCCCAATTTCTTCGTTCAATATTCAAAACAATTCGTTGAATAAATGTTTGAAATTTTTCCCATTTTTCCATTGAAAATAGTGTCATATATTCGGAAAAAGAATCTTGACTGGCAGCAATTATTGATGACTCATTAACATTTGATGATTGACTAGCTAATTGTTGTTGTTGTACAGCTTTTGTTGAACGCGCATTATTTGCCGTACGATTTTTCTTGCGGATTTTTTTCGATTTCTTTTTCAATCCGGCCGTTGTTTTTCGATGATGAATATTCGTTGATGATGATAATTTTTCCGATCGATTAAATGTCGATTCATTCGATATGGTGGTAATTTCATCACAAATATTTGCCGAAGATGATGATAATGATTTTACTTTAGGATTAGTTGTTTGAAATGTTAATGGAAATGCATTGAATGCATGTTCCAATGATACTAATTCCCAATTATGTGAACCATCATCTAAATCATCATTCATTTCATCGGTTTTAACTGTACATAACGAAGATGATGATGATGTGGATGGTGATGGTGTAGGTAACAATAACGCAGTATCCAATGGTGGAAGAAATTCATCCTTTAGTTTCAATTTTTCATAATACCAATGTCGTTTCGATAATGATGCTGATGATATATAAATTGAACCATTCAATGGCCAACCGCGTAGATTATGTTGCTTCCATCGTTCTTGATCACGACGTTTTTTATAATATTTTTGAAACTTTTCGATAAAAAAAATCAATTAGCAAATTCAATTTGATTACCAAATTCAATTCACTTACCGAATGGAATGTCGTTTTTCGATTACGACCACAACCACTATTCGAACGATTATTCGTCTGACCACATTCATCACGTAACCATGATTGAAATAACTTTGATTCTAATTTTAGATCCGATTCTTGTTTAACAATGGATGATAAACGATCCTCCAATGACCATTGTGTGGAATTGAAATGTATTTTTAATGATTCAATTTCATCATATTCTTCTCGTGGTCGATTAAATTTTCGTAATTCTTGGTATAATTTTTCATTCGTTTCCACGAATTGTTTTGCTTTTAAAAATGTTTTCGATCGTCCATTAATATTTTTCTTTGTCGTTTTTGTTGTTGATTGTTTATTTATAGTCTTCATGTCACTACTATCGATATTTTTATCATCATCACCATCACTATCGATTAAGTTCGAATCATCATCATCATTACTGTCGAATATTGTTTCCGTTTTTATCGTGCATTTTTTTGGTGATAATTTTGTCGAACTGTCACCACTTTGATTCGTTGATGATGATGATCGATTTTTCGGTATTTTATAATTTGAATTTTTCAATTTTTGCACAACGGATGATGATGTCGATGTCGACGATGATGATGATGATTTTGACTTTTCGGTATTTTTTAAGATTTTATTATTAAAATGATGATTATGATTATGATTTGTAAGACGATTTGTATTCGTTTGATGATTAAAACGATGTTGTTGTTGATGTTTTTTTGATTGTTGTTTTTGAATTATCGATGATGATTGATGTTTGCGTTTCAATGATGATGATGATGTTATTGTCGAATTCGAACATTGACTCATCGATGGTGATGAACGATTTTTTCGATATGATGATGATGTGGTGGTGGTGGTGGATGTACCATTAATCAGATTTTTTTCCTGTCTATTTTTCATCGATTGAGATGTTTTTGTTGTCGATTTTGAGGATGATGACTGTTTAGTCGTCGTCGTCGGTGACGATAATGATCGATTATGTTTATCATTATGATCGTGATTCTGTTTTTTCGTTTCCAATAATGATGTAGTCGATGATAATTTTCGATGTTTTTTATCTTCACGCTGTTGTTGTTGATTCTTTTTAACATACATATCGTATACATAGGAAATTAATGGAAATAATTTCAATGACATCAAGACAAAACATTTAAACAATTTTTGTTTTCTTAGCCCAGCCGATTTACTTTGATCAGAGAAAAAAAATCGAATTTGAAATTTTTTTTTGAAATCTCTCTCTGTGTGTGTGGTAGGTGTGTTCGAGAATTTTGATTTGAATTTCGGCGCCAAATTTCAAAGTTTTTTTTTGAACTTTCAACGTTTGTTTTTGTTTTTCTTTTCTTTCTTGAATTACATAATGATCATTTTTTTGCTTTTGAAAACACCGAGAGATAACAATCGGATCAAATCAAACCAAAACAGGTGTAATTGATTGTGGGGGCTCGACAACAGGTTTTCCTTCTTTTTTGTTTTTACCGTTATTTGTACACTTTTTTGCTTGAAGTATTTTTATTTTGTTGCCGGAATTAAATTCTTACATTGATGATGATAAACATGATGAAAAGAAGAATTTTGTGCAGAGAATTCTTTTTTTTTTGGATTTTATCAAAACAGGTTATCTTTGTTCGAGGAAAAAAATCGCAAATGAGAATGGATGGATGGATTTGTTTAAATAGCTTAACGGAATTGTTGATCTTTCAATGATGAGTAATTTAATTTCAAGTTGAAAAAAAGTAAAAAATAAAAATTGAGGATTTTCGAATCGATAATTTTCCCAAATGAGAATTAAATAAATAATAATAATAATTTCAATTTTATCGATTATTTCGAACACAGAATACAATCATTATGGATCGATTTTCGATCTCAATTTGATTTCAAATGAATAACGAAGAAGAAGAACTTCGAATTGATGGAAAATACTTTTTAATTTTGAATTTGTTTCAATTCGCAATGTTTACATCATGTAAAAAAAGATTGATTACATCCATTCACCGAAAAAAAACATTTCTCTTTATTTTTTTACGAATTACACATGCGCGCTCAGCTTCATCGCAAAAAGACACAGACAGTTTTCACGCCTGCATGCTGACTGCTGCAGCAATGAATCGCCCATGGACAAACCAACCAAAAAAAACAGTAATCATTTTGTGTCGAAATAGTCGATCGATTATTCTCAAAATTCAAATTTTTTTAATTGAAAATATCAATTTATTGATGAAAACAAAAAAGATAAACATGATTATTATCGTTTTTTAAAATTTTGGCATTCATTTTGTGAGTGATAAACAAAACAAAAAAAAAATGGCTCAAGGAAATTACACATCACATGCATGATCATGATATATGAAAAAAAAAGAATATTCCTGTGTTGGCACTTGTGTGAATGGGTCAAGAAAAATTAAAAAATGATTTAAGATTCTGATTCTGTTGATGAATGAATGAATATCCGAACACATTCTTATTATTATTATGCAAAATCAAAATGAAAAAAAAAGTTGATATTTGGGTGATTGTTTGATAGAATTATTCAGTATGATGTTTACGTTTGATATTCATATGATAATATGGATGATAACGTGATTGTCGTTGTGGCTGTTGCTGTTGATAATGATTATATAATAGATTTGGATCTGATATCATTGCTGCATTTGCACCAATGCCACCAACACCATATCCATGAAGACCAGCAGCAGCAGCCATTACAGCAAATAAATCTTGATTCAATGCATTCGTTGGATGTTGTTGTTGCTGTTGTTGAGCAGCTAATTGCGCCAAATGTAGATGTTGATTATTTAATAATGTTTGTTCCAAATTAAATACAGGCGATGATGATAATTGGCCAGGATATAATGGTTGAGATGATGACGATAATGGCTGTTGTATGGAGGATGGTTGTTGATATTGCGATGTTGAACCAATCAATTGAGGATGATTAAATAAGGCAGCTAATGATGATTGTGGTGATGTTTGACTTGTCGTTGTTGTTTGTTGTTGACCACCACCACCAAATGATCCACCCGATAATGTATCAATCAATAAACAATTAGGTATCGATGTTGTTGTTGTTGTCGATGATGATGTAAGATGAGGATTTTTTGCATGACCAATACCACCATTTGTTGTGGACATTAAATTATGACGATTATTCTTTGGGTGATTCGCTGATGATGATTTTTTCGTATTAAATTTATCATTCAGAATAGCCAATTCGGCTAATTGTCTCATTTTGAAATCATCTTTTTGCATTATAACCGAATCGATTAGTTTTTGTATCTGATCCCGTGCATAATTTAGTTTGATTTCTGCACGATTAATTGAATCCTCAACAACAATCATAACATGCAGATCATCATTCAGATGTTCCCAATTCGGTTGACCACGTAATTTTTCCTCTTTTTCTTTATTACGTAACGATCCTTTACCACGGACATAAAGTTTACAACCACAATCCACTTCCAATTCTTGTATAGTCAGGCCACGTGGGCCAATAATTCTACCGACAAAATTATGCTCCGGGTATTGATCAACAGGTATCGATATACGTGTTGTACGTTGTATAATGGCACCATCCGGTTCAGGTAATTGTAATGGTTTTCGTTCATCTACTGAACAACCATCAATATGTATTAATGATGTACGTACACGTTGAATTTCTTGATCCAGAAGACGTAATGTATGTGAAAATAGACCCAATGGCATTAATGAAAGACGTTCACGATCATTAAATAATTCTTTTAGATAATCTAATGATTTACGTTGTGTTATTTTATCCAATGCATTTATTGTTGATGATGATGATAATGTATTTGTCGTTGTTGTTGTTGATGATATCGATGTTGTCGCGATCGATGATGATGGTGTGTTATCATTATCATTTTTAATAATGATTTCCTCATCACCACCATTAACATTGGCATTTCCATTCATCATTATTATCGTCGTCTGTTCATCAACCTGTTGTTGTTGTTTTGGTGAATGATGATCATCATTATCATTAACGTTATCAAATTTGTCTTCATTATTCATTGTTGTCGATATGTCAATTAAATCATTATTATTTGTATCATTTTTCATTTTAGTTTCCATCATAAAATCTAATTTTTTACAAATATCTTCTTTTCGTTGTTGTTGTTGATCAATACTATCATCATTATGAACATTATCATCTTCATTGATAAAATCTAATAATTTTTTTACCATTATATCCTGATCATTTATATGTTGCTGTTGATTATCATTATTATTAATTTGATCATCATCCATATTGGTTATATCATCTAATGATGTCATCGTTGTTTAATCATTGAAAAAGGCACTGAAAATTTTCTATTGACATTGATCGATCGATAAAATCAATCAATCACAAAATGTATGATCTTCACAGATGAAAAAAAGAAGAGAGAGAAAAAAGAGACGTCGTCTGCTATTTTGAAAAATTTTAGAATGATGATAACCAAACACGTTTCAAGATTTTTGGTGGGTTGATTGAGGTAAATTTTTCAAATATTCCGGTTGGACAAGACAAGAAACAAACGTTTTGAATAAATATTCTTCGGTTTCATTTCACAATAAGGAAGCAAATAAAGAAAGGCACTGTTTTCGTATGTATCGATTTCCAATCGATATTCAATTTCGATTTTCTATCGCCACATAATAATCATTGGTGTGAGAGAATCTGACCTAGTTTCAAGTCACAAAAATGATCTACCATAATGAATATTCAACAAAACAAAACAAAAACGAAAACAAAAATTGTCATTTTAATTGGATCGATGATAACGAAATCGAGAAATGGAAATGAGAGAAAATTATCGCAAACAGAGATCAAGTTTCTCATGAGAATATTTACCTTGTTTGTGAGTTTTGTTGTTTTTTCAGTTGTTGATCAATCACATCAATGATAACTATCACCATTATCATTAATGAATTTGTCATTTTATTTTCAATGTTTTTTTAATCACACGATCATGGCAAAATGGATTTATATTCAGAGCATAAATAGTGACGGACGAATAACAAAAACAAAACAACAACAATCGCGATGTGTATCATGATATACGATCATTCGATATTCGATTCGAATGTGTGTGTGTGTGTGTGCGAGCGAGACACACCTACCCAACTGTTGAAAGGAGAAAAAATTTTAAAGTTTTTTTTTGTTTTGATTTTGTTTATCATTCAATTGATTTTCAATTTTTTGATTGATTTGGATTGATCAATCGTGAAAAACCAATGCCTTTTCTGATTCTGTTTTTTGTTTTGAATAATTTTTTCCCCAGAACAAAAAAAACATACAAACAATGTACTTTGTACCTAAAAAACAAAACAAAACAAACGAAAAATAAAAACCGAAACTGGTTTGTTTTGGATGCTCTCGGTATGTGTGTGTATAGGGATGCTCAACATGGATTGTATGCATATGAGGGTGGTCGACTTTTTCGCATTTTCGCATCTCCAAAATAGACATCGATTTTGTTGTTGTTGTTCTGTTCTGCCTTCAACTTCTGCCAACTTTTGTTGTTTGGCTATATAAAAATTATGATTTAGTTGGTTGTTTTGATTATTATGTAAACATCACCATTAAATGAATTAAAAGATGCGCATCAAACAAAATTAAAATTTAAAAAACAAAACGACCCTGGTGGGACTTGAACCCACAATCCCCGGCTATTTCCACTGAATTTAATGATTGATGAAATGTTCGGAAAACAAGATTTTCCAAAATTCTTCAACGAAACAATATAACCGGAAACCGATGCCGTATCCATTTGGCCACAGAGTCGATCCATTATGGAATCCCGGATGAATTTTTACCCAAACAGATATTATTCCATTTGTCACGTGGCTCGGTTTCAAAATCAAAACAAAAATTTGAAAATGACCAAAAGAAGAATTTTAAACATTTTTAATTAATTTTCAAATTGATCAATCACAAAGTCAGAAAATTGACAAATTCAAATTCTAAAATAATTATTATAAATAAAACCAACAACACTGGTAAAAAACCAACATGAACATGTCCACCAAAGTAGAAAGCCCATAAAACCACGTAAAACAATTGGATTGAATACATCACGCAACAATGTTAATGCTAATCTAGCAACATCTTCAGCTGTTTTATCTTCATTTGTAATGGTCGTTGAATTTGAATGACTAGTATTATTAGTATTGTCTACAATCATTGTATCATTAACGATCAGTGTTGATTCATTCGTCGATAACCACAGTGTTCCAGTCCAACGATAATCACCGGTCGATTTTGTTAATAATGCTAAAAACAAACACAGTAATAATGGTGTTAAATATTGTAATGATGCAACACTTAGATAATGTCCAACACGTGCGATTAATTTCTGTATATCGATATTGGTTATTTTCCCTGTTTGTTTGCGTAGATAACTAATTTTTTGTGGAGCAATATTTAGATATGATTGTAGATAATGACGAAATAAACAAAATCGTAACATTAATATGGCTAATATTAATATTAGACGACCACTTTCAAATGTTGTTGATGATATTCTGTTGAAAGAAATTATTGAGAATAAAGGAAAAATGCAAATCAAGTTACTTACGAATTTTTTTCGACAAAATAATAACGTGCAACAGGTTTAATCCACGCTAAACAAATAAATAAGGGTGATACAAATGATAAATGTAACATTATCGTCAGAAATTGATTTCCCTTTGAATAGACTAATGAATCAAAATGCATTTGGGCAATACGTAGACCAGGAAATGCAAATAATGCACCAATCAAACCACAAATGATTGCCAGCCAAAATTTTATCATCAAAAATGAACTAGGACCATATGCATTTTCAATAACACCTTGTGTTTGTAGTAAATGATAAGCATTTGTAGAAAAATTTCTATAAGCATCCAACAAACCAAATTCTAATGTTTCTTCATCGGCAATCAATATAATCATGGCGACTAAAAGATAAATACAAAAACAAACAATACAAATCGAGCGTTCACCGATTGATTCTTCCCCTCGAAAATAAGTGGCCGTTATTGAGCAAAGAATTTTCATCACAAAACCTAATGACAGAAGGCACCAAACGATACTCAGGTTATATTCATCATTCATACCATTACGAATGAATGTATAATATGATTCGGTTAGAAAATAAACCAAAACAGTACTGATTGAAAAATCAATCAACCATTGAAGTTCATTATAATAAGGCAATTGAACCAGATTGAACAGTGTTAATGGTTCAGAATCGAGCATTAATCGTAAATCTTTTGGAACATAAAATGTTTCCGGTTTTGTATGTTCTTCTTGATGATGATTACGACGATTTTTACGATAACTTTTTCGTTGATGGTGATTGTTTTGATTGATGGAATTTGAATTTTTACCCGTTATCGATTGTTGTTGTTGGAGTTCATCATTTTTTGATTGTTGTATCGCTTGTTTGAGCTGTTCGTTTGTCGGATGCAGATAACGAATAAGGCCACTGAATTATGGGAAAAAATTAGAATTTTTTGAAATTAAAAAAAAACTAAAACAAACCCTTTTGTTAATATCCATCTCGCAAATGAATATTTTGGAGAAAGTTTATTCAAAATACTTAGAACAATTATAGTGAGCAATAATTGAAAACCGAATACAGCCTGTTTATATTTTCAGTAAAGAAATTGAGAAGATTTTAAAATTATGAATAAAATCTTACCATTATTTAAAGAAGAAAATTCACATGAAAATTTTAGCAACTAATCAAGGAAAATGATATCAATTAATCCATGGATGATGAGAATTTTAGAATCTAGGCCACGATTGAAAATGATAAAATTACCATGAAGAATACACTAAAGCGAACGCACACAATGTGTTTTTTCGGCACAATATTTTCAATATTCGGGTCGTTTCAATATTGGCTATTTTCATCCACCATGAACCTTTTGGTGTAGAATTTGACAAATTCTGTTTTAATTTTTCTGAAATGATCTGTTGTCAACATTGAAAAACATTAAAACAACAAAATGGCTACAACTATGAATGGTGATGATATTCCAGCAACAAAGCGTTCCAAATTATCTGGTGTCAATGATATTGATGATGACAATGATGATGATGAATTAGACGAAGAAACTATATTGAAATTGGCTGCCGAAAAACGACGAAAAGAAAAAGAACCGCTTTCGTTGGAAGAAATTAAATCAAAATTGATTAAAGAAGAAGAAGCTAAATCAAAACCAGTATTCCTAACGAAAGAACAACGTGAACAAGAAGCCATACGGAGACGACAAGAGGAAATTGCCGAAAAAAGGCGACAACAAGATGAAGAACGTCGTCGTCGAATGCAATTTATGGATGAAGCAAAATCCACATTACGTTCGGAAAGAGATCGTGATCGTGATCGAGATCGAGATCGTCGTCGAGAACGTGACCGTGATCGTCGACGTGATAATCGCGAACGAGAAAGAATATCGGATCGAAATGCTGCAGGCAGTTCAGGACGTTATGATCGAGATGGTTACCATCGCTCAGGTCGCATTGGTGATGAAGATGGTCATGGTGGTGATGATGATAATGATCGTCAACTTCAATCAGGTAAATTGAAAGAAAAAGAAGAAGAAGTAATCAAAGAACGATATTTGGGTATTATTAAAAAGAAACGTCGTTCACGTAAATTGAATGAGCGAAAATTTGTATTCGATTGGGATGCAACTGAAGATACATCCATCGATTATAATCGTCTTTATCAGGATCGCCATACCATACAATTTTTCGGCCGTGGTCATTTAGGCGGTATCGATCCAAAAGAACAACGCAAAGAACAATCAAAATTTTATGGGGAATTATTGGAAAAACGACGATCAGAAGGGGAAAAACGACAGGAAGAAAATCGTTTGAAAAAAGTTAAACACCGTGAGGAAAAACAATTATGGGATGATCGTCATTGGACGCAGAAATTATTATCAGAAATGACTGAACGTGATTGGCGTATATTCCGTGAAGATTTCAATATAACGATTAAAGGTGGTCGAATACCAAATCCAGTGCGCAGTTGGGATGAAATTAATGGTCTGCCAAAAGCAATAATGGATATTATTGCTAAATGTGGTTATAAAGAACCAACGCCAATTCAAAGACAAGCCATACCAATAGGGTTACAGAATCGTGATATAATTGGTGTGGCTGAAACTGGTTCAGGTAAAACGCTTGCATTCTTGATTCCATTATTAGTTTGGATAACATCATTGCCGAAAATAACACGACAAGAAGAAATCGATCAAGGTCCATATGCAATAATATTGGCACCAACACGTGAATTAGCACAACAAATCGAAGAAGAAACAATGAAATTCGCAACAGCATTAGATATACGTACTGTAGCCATTATTGGTGGTATTTCTCGAGAGGATCAAGGTTTTCGTGTACGTATGGGTGTTGAAATTGTTATCGCTACCCCTGGTCGTTTGATTGATGTGCTGGAAAATCGTTATTTGGTTCTTTCACGTTGTACATATATTGTATTGGATGAAGCTGATCGTATGATTGATATGGGCTTTGAACCGGATGTACAGAAAATTTTAGATTTTATGCCCGTCACTAATCTGAAACCAGATACAGATGATGCTGAAGATGGTGATAAACTGATGGCTAGAATGGCAACCGGTAATCGTTATCGACAAACAGTCATGTTCACCGCAACAATGCCACCGGCAATTGAGCGTTTAGCTCGTTCATATTTACGTCGTCCTGCTACTGTTTATATTGGTTCGGTCGGTAAACCAACGGAACGTACTGAACAAATTGTCTATATGGTTAGCGAAGGTGAAAAACGACGTAAATTAATTGAAATATTACAAGCTGGTGTCGAACCACCAGTCATTATATTTGTTAATCAGAAAAAAGGTGCCGATGTTTTGGCAAAAAGTTTGGAAAAATATGGTTTCAATGCCTGTACATTACACGGTGGTAAAGGACAAGAACAACGTGAATATGCATTAGCATCATTGAAAAGTGGATCGAAAGATATTCTTGTTGCCACTGATGTTGCTGGTCGTGGTATCGATATCCAGAATGTATCATTAGTAATAAATTATGATATGGCTAAAACAATCGAAGATTATACACATCGTATTGGTCGTACTGGACGTGCTGGTCGTCACGGTCAAGCTATTTCATTAGTAACCAAAGATGACAGTAGTTTATTCTATGATCTTAAACAATTATTGCTACAAAGTCCAGTTTCAACATGTCCACCTGAATTGATGAATCATCCGGAAGCACAGCATAAGCCAGGCACTGTTGTACAGAAGAAAAAAGAAATTCTTATGTAGAATTTTTCATTCATTTGCAATTTTTTCATATTTTCATTTTCATTTGAAAAAAAATAAATTTCAAATTTTTCATTTCAAACAATCGAAAACATCGATGTCAATGTTCATCACTATCACTATCGATTGACGCATGCGTATCATTTTTTTTCAATATTGGTTTTATCAACGTTCATTCAGTGTGTGCATGAATGGATAGAAAATTCGAGAAAATTCCAGTTAACATACATGCGCATTAATAATGTTCGAAAACCGGCAAACCAAGCGAGCAATGCAGGGGTTATAAGCCACACCGATTGAAATTAAGTAAAACATTGTTCAGTCTATTGTTCGATTCGTTTCGTTTCTTTTCATTTCAATTTAGCGCTTCAAATTCAATTCGACTTTGCATTTTTTCAAATTTAAATTATCATCACTTTTTGTTTGTGGTTCTTTTGTACTTGTGTTTTTTTCAAATTCATCAAATTTGAATAACCGATATTTTCAATAAAATTAAACAAAAAAATGGCAAAAACACCAGCAATCGGTATTGATCTTGGTACAACCTATTCATGTGTCGGTGTATTTCAACATGGTAAAGTTGAAATAATTGCTAATGAACAAGGTAATCGAACCACACCATCATATGTGGGATTTACCGATACCGAACGTTTGATTGGTGATGCGGCCAAAAGTCAAGTGGCCATGAATCCAAGTAATACCGTTTTTGATGCTAAACGTCTGATTGGTAGACGATTCGATGATGCAACCGTACAAGCCGATATGAAACATTGGCCATTCATTGTCGTCAATGAAGGTGGAAAACCTAAAATTCAGGTCGAATATAAAGGTGAAACAAAAAAGTTCTTTCCTGAAGAGATTTCATCAATGGTTTTGACCAAAATGAAGGAAATTGCTGAAGCTTATTTGGGCAAAACAATTACCAGTGCTGTAATCACCGTTCCAGCTTATTTCAATG
>ERZ500997.281-NODE-281-length-14163-cov-6.789481_pt1 | contig 14163 bp, 14 predicted proteins | sample MGYA00248826_ERZ500997 | MGnify/ENA primary metagenome ERZ500997 (study PRJEB25958, sample SAMN03398524) | human skin metagenome | study: EMG produced TPA metagenomics assembly of the Human Skin Microbiome Metagenome (human skin metagenome) data set.
TTTTGCTTCCAAATGTCATCATCAGCGTAATTAGATAATTTTTTGATTGGATACCAAAAATCAAAACCAAAACAAAACAAAAATCACGACTATAGCAACGACAACAAGCAAACAGCAACAACAACAACTGTAGAGTGCGTTTCATCAAACATCAAACAGCATCGATCATAATCATCATTATTTGATAATTTCTGTGCATACACCACCATCGACGTCTGTTTGTCAAAAAATTTTTCGTTGTTGATAAAACAACAAATATACACCCCAGGAAAAAAACAAAAACGCAACATCAATCAAACGAACAGCGAAAAATTTTCCAGGTATTTTTTTTCTTTCTACTGAAAGAGTTTTTCCCAAAATTTTTTTCCACCTGAACTTCGTCTTTGTTTAATGAAATTCATGTTTTTTTTTTGTTTTTAAATATTTCATATTATATCCCATTATCATTATTAATAAGTTTTTTCTTTACTTTTCCTCATCATCATTATTATATAGGTGAAAAATTCAAACAACAACAACAAACAACAATTTGTTTTACTCTTGAAAATCAAATAGCCATACACACTCTATATATATCAACAATAACAATAATATTCAGTGTGTTTTTGCATACGTGTATTAGGTGTTTTTCGTTGTTTTTGGCCAATATCTTTTTCATTCAATTTGACATCGAAACCTGATTATTTCTGTTTTTGTGTTTGTGTGTTTTGTGTATGTGTTTTGAGCACATTTTTCAATCATCATCATCGATATTCAAATTTCTATCGAGGAAGATTCTTGTGTGTAAATAAAAATATAAAGTTTTGAGGGGTTTTTTTTTGTTCAAAGTGAAAATCATAAACAAACAAAAAAATTAGAAAATGTCGACTGCATCTGGTCCATATAATTATTCCTATATATTTAAATATATAATTATAGGTGATATGGGTGTTGGAAAATCATGTTTACTTCATCAATTTACTGATAAAAAATGTAAGTTATCGAAAATCGATTTGTAATGAATGAAACAGAATTTTGATCAAATTTTCACTTTTTTTCCATTTTCACAATATCATTCAGTCATGGCTGATTGTCCACATACGTAAGTTTGATTTTTCTGCGAAAAAAATTGATGAAATTTTCATTTTTTTTACTGAATTTTTTTTTCGTTGTTATTCATATTACAGAATCGGTGTTGAATTTGGTACACGTATTATTGAAGTTGGTGGACAAAAAATTAAGCTACAAATATGGGATACAGCCGGTCAGGTATTGTTCTGTTGTTGTTGATTTATTGATTCAATCGTTTTAATTGATTTTTTGGCTAACAAAACAGGAAAGATTTCGTGCCGTAACACGTAGTTATTATCGTGGTGCAGCCGGTGCACTTATGGTCTATGATATTACGTATGTTTTGAGTTTGATGATTTCAAGATCCAAAAAATCAGCTTAACTTTTTTCATTTTGAAAACTTAAAGGAGACGTTCCACTTATAATCATTTAAGTTCATGGCTGACTGATGCCCGAAATTTAACCAATCCAAATACGGTTATATTTTTAATTGGTAATAAATCGGATTTAGATTCACAACGTGATGTTACATATGAAGAAGCTAAACAATTTGCCGATGAAAATGGTTTAATGTTTATTGAAACATCAGCAAAAACTGGTGATGGTGTTGAAGAAGCATTTCTTGAAACTGCACGTCGTATATTTTCAAATATCCAGGATGGTTCATTGGATTTGAATGCAGCCGAATCTGGTGTACAACATAAACCAAGCCCGGTTCTTTCATCATCATCATCAACATCGAATGCAAATGGTGGTAGACAAGATGGTAGCGGGAATCGTTCAGATTGTCAATGTTAAAATCATTTATATTCATCAAACGTTTTTCATCATCAGATTGAATCAACAAAAAACCAACATATAGAATCAAGAAAATTTCCAAAATTTTTTTTCATCATCAGCCAACCAACCAACATTCAAACGCGAATATATTCTTGTTTTTTATCATCGAATGCTTATTTTTCATCATTATCATCATCATTTCATCCGTGTTGCAATTTCTTCTCTCATTCATTCATTCATCTTTGATTTGTTTTTTTCAAACATTGTTAGAAATTTAGCATGAAAAAAAAATTGTCAAAAAAACATCAAATATTCATAATTTATCTAGCCAGAAAATTGAAAAAAATTTTTATTATTATTATTTTCTTCCACAAAAACAAACAAACAAAAACAAGATTATGATTGTTTCGAAGCAAAAACGACTCGAATCGAATGACATTCGCGAATCTTGATTTTAAAAAAAAAAAAAAAAAAAAAAAAAATCAATTTCTTTTTTCTCTCTTCGCTCTCTATATTTTTGTTTTATTTTTTAATTGAATATTTTTCATTGCAAAAAAAACAAAGAAATAAAAAAGAAATAAATTTTTTATTTTATTGGGATCAATTTTGATTGATGTTTTGCATCAATTCCGTTATTTAAAAAATAAAAAATTCGGAGTGTAAACGCCAAAATACACTTCAAAATAATCAACTCCAGATGATTTTTTTTCTATGGTTTGAGTCATTCATTTGGTTTCACCAGCAAAAACAACCAACGATGTCTGAACAGAAAAATAAACAATTGAAAATTATCTTTCTTTCATCCGAAGGTGCTGGCCATATTAATGCATGTGTCGGTTTGGCTCAAGAATTAGCTAAATGTGGCCATGAAATTTATTTTTTCAATAAACCATCCAATATTGGTCAATTTGAAAAACTTGGCTTCAAAGAAATTATCTTGCATGAAAATGCTGTCGTTGATGATACTGATGATGCTAAGAAGCAAGTAGAGAATAAAGATGTTGATCAAGGTAAATTACGTGAAACAATTATCAAATCAAATCTTTTGGCTGATTTATCACCATATGATCAATTGGATGTTTTTGATCGTCATAAGAATAAGAATTTTTTTGGTTTTTCAATGATCAATGATATCCGAAAAGTTCATGAACAAATCCGGCAATCGTTAAGCGAACAAAAACCCGATCTGGTGATTGTTGATTATATTCTGATTCCACCATGTATTGCATATGGTCAAATACCATGGGCATATCTTTGCAGTCATAATCCACTACATTTATTCAATTCACAATTGTTACCACCGATTACATCGGGTTTGCCAACCGATAATCGTTCTGGTTGGGCAGATTTTTATGATAAATTTCGTAAAACATATCAATCCAGTTTGCAATATTGTCAAAATGAATTGAACAAACATTATCAATGTCCTGAAGTGAACAAAAATCAATTTTTATTTTTATCACCACATTTCAATATTTATGGTTATCCTGAACAATTAGATTATACGGATATTATTACATTACCGGAAAATGTTGTACGTTTGGATGGATTTTGTCGTCAACAATCTATCACCACCGATGACAATGATAACAAAACATTCGAATTGCCCGAAAAAATCAAAACTCAACTGAGCGATACGGTTAAATTGATTTATTTTTCACTGGGAACATTCGGTAGTACAAATGTAACATTGATGCAAAAAATTCTTAATGAATTGTCTGGCTGTCCACATCAAATAATTGTTTCTACTGGACAATCACATCAACAATTATCGCTTTCCGAAAATATGTATGGACAATCATATCTACCACAAATGTCAATTTTACCTTTGGTAGATTTAGTTATTACACATGGTGGTAATAATACTGTTACCGAAACAATGTCTTATGGTAAACCAATGATTGTAATGCCATTGTTTGCCGATCAACATGATAATGCACAACGTATTATGGAAAAAGGTTTTGGTTATCGTATTAATCCACATCGTTTTGAATCGAATCAATTGATTCAATTGATACAGCAAATTCTGTTGGATAAAATAATGATCGAACGTTGTACAAATGCTGGTGATTTGATTCGTAAATCTAATTCCAAATGGAAAGCATGTACAAAAATTGAAAAATTACTAAACAACAAAAAAGAATAACTTTGATGGCTTTTATTTTGTTTCACGGAAACAAATATAAAATAATTCATGCTTTTGCTTGTGTGTGTGTCTATAATGACTAAATGTTATGTTTTTGTTTTTTTGTTTTTCAAAAATATAAAATGTTTTTCAAAATATTTACAAATTTTTCCCCTCTCCATTCAATTCATATATATTATTATTATCATGATGATCGAATAGTATGATGAACCACATCGTTTACTACATCCGATATAATTAAACGTGGTTCCGATCCAATCGTTTGAATGGAATGATTATTATTATTATGATTATTATTGGCATTGTTATTTGCACCGGCTGCTGCTGCAGCAACTGCAGCAGCAGCTTCCATACCAACATCCACAACTGCAGTAATCATTTTCTTTACCGAACATTGTAATGGTGGTGGTTTATTATTCGAGTTATTCGTGGTGGTTGGATTGGAATAATTTTTCGATTTGGCGTGCGTTAAAATATGTGATTTAAGATTAGTTGATTGGGCAAATTTTTTCAGACAACCATCAAATGGACAGACATATGGACGATCACCTATTATTATCAACAAAAAGTGGTATACATCATTATCATTCATTCATTTATTATCATTAGAAATTTACCTGTATGAATTCTAACATGAGTACGAAGATTGAAATCCAATGAAAATCGTTTACCACATCCATCGAATGTACACTGTTTTTTCAACAATTATTATTATTATCGAAAATTTGAATTAATCAAAGAAGAATATTCTATACCTGAAATGGTTTTTCGCCCGTATGCACTAATTGATGACGTTTTAGTTTACTTGATTCGACAAATGATTTTCCACATTCAGCACAAACATGTACTCGTGGACCATGTGTATGAAGATGTTTTCGCATAGCACTATTATCACGAAACATTTTCATACAACCTCTATGTGGACATGCTATCGTACGTAGTTCATGTTCGCCCAATAATTTTCTATTCGATGAAACTTGATTCGAATTGGTATTCTTTACACTGGAACAAATGGACAAAACAAATTAATCAATCCATTCACTTTGGAAAAATATAATACAACACATACATAATTGTTGGACAATTATCATCGATTGGTTGAGGACAATTCTTATAGAATCCAGAAGGTAGAATATCTTCGATCGAAACATTGTTGTTATCGGTTGGAAAATCTTCCATAAAATTTATGGCTGGCATATCATCTGTATACAGAGATGGTCAGGAAAAGAAAAAAATCATTAGATGTTGTCTGTTTCGATTACTGTAAAAAACGTACCATGAGACCACATTGTGACGCTAAATTCGCCTTCCAATGTTTTGATTTGTACTTGTTTAGGTTGCCATTTTCTGCTTGGATTAATTGAAGATGATCTTTGTGGATTTGATAATTCTTGTGAATGATTTGTATCATCATCATCATCATCATCACCATCATCGTCTTCATCATCATTATCATCATTATTATCATTATCATCTTCGTGATCAACATTATTATTATTATCATTTGATAACAATGGTGGTGAATCGATTAAAACTTGTGGAGCCGATGGATATAATAGATCATGATCATCATCATCAACTGTTTCTTTCCAATTGGTCATGAATGGTTCGTTCAAATTGACAGCTATATATTTCAAGATTAACAATGATGATTATAATCATAAATGATTATACTTACCATCAAAATCATCATCTAAATGTGTAGTAAAAGGTACGGCTACAATATCAACATCATTTAATGATTCAATATTCGAATCAGCCATTCTGTCAATAGAATCTTACACATGAGCTATATATTTGGTGACAAGAAAACAAATTCCGCAAACAAAGAGAATTCAGAGAGAGAAAAAAAAGATAACAAAATGTAGCAAAATTGATGAAAATAAATCAAACGAAAAAATAGAATCAATTTTTTTTATTTTTTGAAATTGAAAAATTCAAAACCAAAACAATCGAAAAAAGAAAAAATTTCAGTTAAACAAACAAGCATTTTTTGGTTTCGACATTTTATCAAATAAACAATGCATGTATATGTGGGGGTAGTGGCAAACAAAAAGAAAAGAAAACGCGCAAGTTTTTTTTTTAACCAAACATTCGAACACCGTTCATAAATGATGTTACATTTTTGGAACACCATCTATTGAGAGAGAAAAAAATGTTGATAATTTTTTTTTTTTGAAACATTTTATTTTTATTTTTTTTAATTTCTTTGGCAAAAAAAAGATATGATCATAATCAATAAATACGATGATAATAATCAAGTGTGGTATGTGTGTGTGTGTGTGTAGTGACTGAGTGTGAATGAAATGTTTGAGCTAAATTCAATCGGTCAAAACATTTTCGGAAATCGAAATTGAAGAAGAAGGAAGACAAAAATCTTTCAATGAATGTTCTAATGATTCGAATGATGGCCTGGTTGATGGTTCCGATTGCCAACATGTTTTCATTAGATCATATATTTGATCGGGACATGATTCTGGTTTTGTTAATAGATTACCTTCTTTTAGATAACAAATCACTTGTTCATGTGTAAGGCCATAATATGGTTGTAATGCATAAGAGAATATTTCCCATAATAATACACCGAATGACCAAACATCGCTTGCAGTTGTAAATCGACCATATAATATTGCTTCTAATGGCATCCAACGTATTGGTAATGCATCGTTAGCAATATCAGCACGATAATAATTAGCTGCTTTCATTCGTTGTGAAAGACCAAAGTCAGAAATTTTTACCACCAATTTATCATTGACTAGACAATTACGTGTAGCCAGATCTCTATGTACGAAATGTTTGCTGGATAAATATACCATACCGGATGAAATTTGTTTGGCTACTTTTATCAATTCTTCGGTGGTCATTTTTTTCGGCAGATCAACAAATGCTTCTTGATTTGGATGACGTATTACATAGTTTGCTGGACCTAATGTTCGTAGAAATGAAGCAAGATCACCATATGCCATATATTCAACCAGTAGACACATTGGTTTACCAAGTGCACAAACACCTAATAATCGAACAACATTTGGATGATCAAATTCAGACATAAGTATTGCTTCACGTTCAAAATCTGATTGCATATCAATACTGGCTTCTTGACGTAATACTTTTACAGCAACCGAAGTTGTTTCCTCATCGGCTAATAATCCAGGTGCTTTGGCTAGAAATACCCGACCAAATGCACCACAACCAATATCACGAATATAAATGATTTTATTACGTGGATATTCCAGTGGTTCAAGTTTTGGATTCAATATAGCTGCTGTACAATGATAAGTATTATTGGATGGTAATTTTGAAAGATCTAAATCGGTAGGTAAAGATCCTTCGATTGCTGTCATAGTTGATGCATACAAATTCATTCGATAACGAATTCGACGAATCATTAACGTAATGATCGATGTAACAATTACAATAAACATTATGACCAATCCAATACTTAATGGTAATAGCAATGGATGTTGAACATGTAATACACTGCTTAATGGTCGACGAATCCAATCCATTAGATAAGATGCAAATGTTCGAAATGATAAATTTGAATTATTGATGGTAATTATTGTTGAACCATCACCATGATAATCATCATTATTATTTGTATTGTTTCGTTCACAAGGTGTAATGTCACAATGTTGCCAACGAACATATGGATCGGCTGTATAACACCATGGTAATGGTTCTTCACCACCAGCATTACGACAATAATTTTCCGAATTCCAAATCTCTTCAAATACAAATGGTGGTCGATTATGTGCATGTGGTGTTTGTGAATCCCATCGTTGACATGGCAGACCATGTTTGGTTATATTTATAGTGCCTTGATAAAAACGACCACGACCTTCAATACAATCGATAGTTGCTTTATCCGAACGAAATGTAGTCAATTCAGCATGTGAACATTGTTCCGGATTTGTTTGATTAGCATGTGATGGTAATTGTTCACAAATGGGCAAACGAAAATGACCACGTGATTTAAAATAAACACCACGTTGACGATTATCTTCAAGCAATGCCCATTCACGATTACAAAATGATTCACGTATCGCTATACAATCTTCTTGACATAATGGTTTACCCATTGGAAATCTTTTCGACCATGAACATTGTGGAAATGCATAATGACAAAGTAATTTTTCAGCTGCATTTTTACATGGTTCCTGTAATGATTGTATTAATTCTTTCCATAAATTTTTAACAATTTCTTCATTAATATTATGTGCAAAATCATCAATATCGCTAACATTATAAAAAACTAATGAATTACGTGGTACATGTTCACGACATATCTGTCCCATATATGGTGCACAATAGCCATCAGGCAATGTATTGATTCGTTTTTTTTCTTCTTCTTCCAATTCGATTGATTCTAATTGTTCGGTTGGTTCTTTGTTTTTTGCCGGAATAAATCAATGTTACTTTCGTTTACTGATTATATCATTTTGATCAACTTACCTTGAATTTCTTGTACATAAATTTCATATATTCGAACATCTTCAACTGTTTGATTGATTGATGTAAGAAAATTTGTTGCTTTACAAGTAATATTCGTAGTGTTGGTTGCATTGAATTGAATGAAAACATTTGAATAATGTTCACCATCGATTAGCTAAGTAACGGAAAAAAATAAATCAGTTAAATTCCTGTTTTGAGTAAAGTAAAGTGAATAATTACCGATCGATTATCGATGAATAATTCAATTTTAGGTGCTGGTTGTCCTCGTGCATTACATTCAATAGGAACATTTGTTCCTTTCGTAACATTATAAACAAAACGTTGACCACCGGTTATTTTGGCGCCATCTTTATCCAAATTTGAATTTGAATAGATCAGCATTATCATCATCAAATCAAATCAATCATCAACAACAACAACAACTTACATTGAACCGAAAGCCGTGCTGGTCGTGAAACATCAAGTCCTAATTCATTACGAGCAGTACATTGATAAACACCTTCATCCAATTCACTAACATAATCAATGTGAAGACTTGATATTGATCCATTATCCGGTATATGTAATAATGTTTGTCGATGACGTGATAATGGTATTGATTGACCATTACGTTGCCAATTTATTGTTAATTGTGAATCATTATTCGGTAATGTACCACATGATAATGTTACATTTTCACCGGCAACTACCGTTATTGATTTTGGACCAAATTCAATGTTGGGCACTATGGTTGTGGGGGCGGGAAAAGGTGGGGGAAAGTGAGTGGGAAAAATGTAAGCAAAAATCGAGTTAATCCGCAATGAGGCAATCAATCAATCAGGCGAACACAAACTTACATTCTTCACTGAATACATTGCTAATCAGCAATAATGGAAATAATAACGATGAAGCAAAAATAAACAGCTGAATGACAGTACGAATGGATTTTAAGAAAATCATTCTGGAAAAAAAATCAACAACAACAACAACAAACAAACGATTCACTATCGAAGATGTATCGGGATTTCATATCGGGAACAATCGACAAAAGAAGAAAGAAAAGAAAATCCTGCTGCATTATTTCCGTATTCGATGCACGTAGTCGTCGTCGTTTTCGTTGGCTAATTTATTGAACAAACACAAAAACAAATCGCATTCATTGCATGTTTACTTCACTTTAAAATTTGACAAATCAAAAAAACAAAATTTTGCAAAATCCGAAATTTATTCGAATCGACAAAAAACAAAACAAAACAAAACATTCGAAATTCACAATTCGAACCATCTGCCCATCAACCAAACGTTTCATATTTTTATTTTTTGCGTGTTCATCGATAATTCCTCTTAATTCGACAATAAACAAAATGAATGGAATGAAATGAAACGAAACGAACAACGAACCACCCTCATAACTGTTCATTCGGGTTTAGAAATTCTTCCTCTCTTTTCTCATTACTAACACTCCGTTAGCACACAACGAACACAGTGAACCGCGGTTATCCAACTGATCCAGAGACTTGGTCCATAGAGAGAGAGAGAGTCAGTGAGCTCATTCATTCGCTAACTTTTGATTGATTCGGTTTTTGGAACACAGAAAAAAAGTTTGATTTTTTTTTTCTCCCAAAACGAATAATGAATCGAGATGTTTTTTTTAACAACAACATCCCATCCAATCTCTCTTTTGCACTCTCTGTGGATGCCGTTACTTTTGCTTTTTAGTTCCGAAAAAAATCTGGTCGATCAGGGATTTTACAAAGTTTTTTGGTTTTGGTTTTGGGTAATGTTCTATGCATAGGCATTCCGCGTTGAAATCATCCGCCTTTTTTTTCATATATAGTGAATGATGTTCGCGAATGTTTGATGCTTCCAATGAATTCCAAAATTTGAAACTTCTAATCAACTTGACTTTTGGCCGAACATAATCCCTAAATAATGAATCGATTGATTCGAGCAAAGTTTTTTTTTGTTACTAATTGCATACAATAATTAGTAAATGATTAGTAAAAGATTATCATCCATGGATCCATGGCCAAATTGTTTTTTTGTTGTTGTTTTTGTTGGAAATTCTTCTTGTCCACTATATATCATCAACAAAGAATGCAGGAATCATGCGTCATTCAATTGGATTCTTTCTGGCTATATATTAGATTCTAACACACACACACACACAAATCTCAAAGGCGCCAACAGAATTAACTTTTGAATTTCAAAAGGCGAAAAAAAACGGAAAAACAAAAAATGAAATTCCTTTTTGGAATCGAAGAATTTTATTTCAAAATTCGAAAGTGATATATTCACACTAATATCGATAGTATCGATCGATTCCAAAAAGATTCGTTAAATTTTTTTTTTTGGCAAACTGTTGCTCAATATTCAAAGATTTTAAACGAAAATTTGTTTTTAACCATTCCATTTTATTATTTTTTTTTTTTTTAAATTTCATTCCAAATGAATTTTATTGCCGATAAAAATGGCAACACTATATCATCAACGAAAATTGTTCATCCAATCGATGATGCACCATATTGTGAAAATTGTTGGCAAGGTGATGAATTTTTCAATTTAAATTGTCAACAATGTTTTGATAGATTTCAGAATGAAAAAACTACCATATCACAATTGATGGCCATTGCTCGACAATGGCATCCAGATATTCAAACCAATATGGATTTGTTAATCAATCGAATGCTGGAAAAAGGAGCACATGCTGATGATCGTGATGAATTGACCGATATGTAAATAATTGATTTTCTTTTCTTTTTCATTTATAACTTGAATTTATTTCGATTCATCATCATCCTATAGGACATTATTGCATTTTGCATGCAAATCAGGCGCCATTGGCATTGGTGATGAGGACAAAAGTCTAAATCTGGTTGTTGCATTGATCGAAAAATATCAGGCAAATCCAAATTTGATTTGCAAATGGAATGATATGAGTGCTTTACACATTGCTACCTATTTTGATGTTGCACCGGTTGTTGGTTATCTGGTAACAGTGGTTAAACCATCGATTATCGATTATCCAAGTCGATATTCAGATTCACAAACACCATTGCATATAGCTGCAACAAATCTTTGTTTGCGATCTGCTCGTATTCTGCTATCGTCAGGTGCAAATATCTTGCTCAAAGATGATCGAATGCGTACTCCATTAGATTGTGTTCCCACCGAATCGGATCCATGTTTTTCCTGGTTCGAAATGCAACAACCGGATATTTCATTGGAATTAAGATCCATTCTGGAAGAGGCAACTTTAATCATTTCAGGTGAATCTAATTCAACCGATGCTGAATGTATGAAAACCGCTAAAGTTGTTCTATCAGCTTTGGGATTAGAAATCGGTGATCGAATCATTGTTGGTAATGCTAAAATTGGTACTCTTCGTTATTGTGGTATGTGTGAATTATCGATTTTTCTTTCTCCTAAATTGTTTCGAAATTTGATTGAAATTCAGGACCAACACAATTTGCTACGGGAATCTGGACAGGTATTGAATTGGATGAACCTATCGGTAAAAATGATGGCAGTATTGATGGTGTACGATATTTTGTTTGTCCACCACAATACGGTATTTTTGCACCGATTAATCGCATATCAAAATTGGATACCGATGATTGTGATCTGATGATGATGATGAATCATAGTTTTGATTCGAAACAACATGGCAAACAATCAAATGGTCAACATCATTATAGTTTGAGTTATAATCCATTGAATGTACATTCAAAAATTGATACAGGACTTAATACAATTTCTCGTCATAGTGATGTTAATCTATTATCTTCTTCACGATCATCGATCAATTCGGAAGATGTATTTATCGGTAGTAAAGTTTATCTTACTGATAAAAAAACCGGCATTGTTCGATTTATGGGACCAACAAAATTTGCACCTGGCATTTGGTATGGTATTGAATTAACTAGACCAATTGGTAAAAATGATGGTTCAGTACAAGGTGTTCGTTATTTTACTTGTAAACAACGTTTTGGTATTTTTGTTTCATTCGCAAGAATTGCCAGAGTAATGTCAAGTTCGAATAGTAAAAATTCTCCATCACATATTTGTTCACCACATGATATATCCGAATCAGAAGATTCGGATATTAGTCCTAATTTCAGTGGTACCTCATCACTTGATCTACTTCAATTTACGCAGCTAAAAAATACTGAAAATAAACTATTATCCAATGATAAGATTCGAAAATCAACAATTAGACGTTCAATGAGTTTATGTCGAAACATTTCCAATACAACAACAACAACAACAAGACATTCGATTAATAAAGAAGATAGAAATAAACTGCTTGATCCACAACAACAACAACAACAAGATTCATGGCTTCGAATCGGTGTCAATGTTCTTGTCAAAAGTATGGTTGGATCGATTCGTTATATTGGATCGGTTCATTTTGCCGAAGGTATTTTTCTTGGTATCGAATTACGAACACCTAATGGCAAAAATGATGGTTCGATTGATGGAAAACGTTATTTTACTTGCAAGTAAATATCTTTTCCTTTTTTTGTTTTCATTAATCGATTGTAATCCTTTTCTCTTGTTTTTTTTTTTTGATAGGACCAATCATGGCTTATTTGCCCCACCAAAAAAAGTTACTATTCGCGGTATAAATGCCGCAAAATTATTACCCGAATCTAATTAGACTTATAATATATATTACTGCTCATTGTATTTGTTCACTGTGATAATTTTATTTATCATATCAAAAAAGAAAAAATGATTTTTTTTTAGAAAAGAAAAAAATAATAAGTAAAAAAAAAATTTTTTTTGACTAGAAAAATGTGACCCAATGTCGAAATAGTGTGTGTGTGTGTTGAGATCAGATTCGAGATAGACGTTCAAAACCATTCATTCCTTTCAATGGACTGTTATTATTACTTCGGGATGTTATCGAAAATCCTGGACCAAAATAACTATCCTGCAAAAGTGCTTGTGAATGTTTTACATTGGCCATACCCATCAATGGTGCCAATTTTTCGGTCAAACGACAAAAATTTCTTTCCAATTCTTTATGATATTCAATCTGTTGTTCATTACCGTTGATAAGTTGACGATTTTTAGCCAAAGCTTCACCACATCTATGGTAATGGGGGTGAAAAAAAAAAATTTACATATCAGTGATATTCACGAGTCAAAAATCAAGTCAGAACAAAAAACTTACTTGGCACAAAATTCTTTAAATGCAACTCGTAAACTATCTTTTAATGGTAAAGTTGGACGTTGATAACCGGGAGGAATATTTGGTTCATCACTTAGAAATACAAAAGCAATTTCGGCCGGACCTTGATTAACAGTAGTACCAACACAACCTTGCAATACCATTTGTAAGATTTTAGCATCAACTGGTTCTTGATTGGCTGCAAGGGCAAGTTCACCGGTCTTTTTCTGTAAATCTTCAATGGCCACTTCGATCGGTAATAATGAATGTTGTTGTCGATTTTTTACCAAAATTCTTGTCTTTACATATGGAAATGCATGTTCAACCGAAAGTATTGTTTTTCTTTTATATTGTTCATAAAGTTGACCATGTGCTCGACCATCCATCGTAAACGGAGTAGAATAAATGAATCGTTCTATCAGGAAAAAAAAAGAAAAAGAAAAATCAATTGAATAAAAACTAATCTTTGCCAAAGAGCAAAACACAATTACTGATATTATAATTTCGTTCATAACAAGTTTTACGTGATTCCAATTCCCATGAATCAAAATATGGTTCCACATAAGTAATCTGGATG
>ERZ500997.282-NODE-282-length-14134-cov-6.955679_pt1 | contig 14134 bp, 11 predicted proteins | sample MGYA00248826_ERZ500997 | MGnify/ENA primary metagenome ERZ500997 (study PRJEB25958, sample SAMN03398524) | human skin metagenome | study: EMG produced TPA metagenomics assembly of the Human Skin Microbiome Metagenome (human skin metagenome) data set.
TGGTTAGAGAAAATAACCCAAATAGGTTAGTACTAACCTTACTTTTTTTTCAGTGTTAATAATGGAACATTTTTGATCCAAGAAAATTTGCAGCTGATGCATTCAGTTATTTGCCATGCGCATTTCGAATCTATGGACATTGTTTATTTTCCCATTTTTTTGTGAATACATAAAAAAGCATGAGAAAAATGGCTTAGAATTTTATGGAATTGTAATAAAAATTAGGAATCTTTGTTTTTTGGATAATGAAATCTGAAATATTTACCTATGGATTTAGTGATCATTGGATGATAAGAAATCTATTATCATCTAATAATATTAAAAAAGTTGCCTTTCTACTTACATTCGTATTGATTGGTTATCATGGCGTTCTTCATTTGACTTCAGGTTCGAATCAAATCGATTGATCTATTTATGATTTGGGTATTTTTTAATTATTGTTAGGAGTCAAATCATGTAAATGGCTGCTTAGTGATGGAAGTTTTCATGGATTTGGTAGCTATCGTGTTTGGCAACCATACGGTTGCATGTTACATACATATACCAAAATGTAAGTCGGAAAAATTGATTGATTTGGTTTTTTGAATTGTTTCTTCGTTTTATTTTATTATGATAAAGTGATACACGAATGTGCCTCAAATATATTGCCTATTGGGGTGGTCGTAATCATATTGTATTCATGGGTGATGCCCGTATTCATCAATTATATGAACAATTTGTACAATCTATTGATGTGAATCCGCCCCCAACATCAACTACAATCGATCATCATTATGAAGATTCACAATATCAAGATAAAGATCTCGATCTAAACATTAGATTTTTATGGAGGCCAGTTGTTAATCGATCAATGATTGATCAATGTAAACATTGGTCTTCATTAAGAGATCATCTTAAACCGAATATTGTAATAATGGGTAGTGCTACCGATTCCATTCGATCGAGTAATGGTAGTGCTGAAGCGTTGGAATTTTATCACAAAAATCTTACTATAATGTTGCCATGTATGGAATCATTGAATCGAACCACTAGATTTCTATGGGTACTGCAAGATCCAATCAAACAACAGCATTACGGTTTTTTACAAACAGAAAAACCAAAGACAACGATAATCACGAATGAACAAATTGATCTGTATAATAAGGCAGCAATGGAAGCGCTTCGTTTTGCCAGAGCAAATACGGTCCATGTATGGAGTTCAGCTCGTTTAGTGGCGCAAGGTTTTATTGGTGAAGATTCAATAAATGGTTCGAATGATGAACTTCGTATCGATTCACATTCATTGAAATTTTCCATACAAATTCTATTGAATCTCTATTGCAATGATCATATGAATTATAATGATGGTACATGTTGCAGTGATCCAGAGAAAATCACTGCCATTCAATTTATTGTTTTAATGGTATTCACAATGATCATTGCAATCAGTACAACGATTTATATCTATAATGGATATTTTAGTAAACAAAATCATTTCAGGCTACGTAGACGAAAATATAAATGGACAAGATTAAAAAATGATGATTGTGAATTCGAATTGATTAAAGTGAATGGTGTATTCGATAACAATAACTCAGAGATCAACAGTGACGTTGATCACGACGATAATGATCAAGATCATAATAATAATTCGAACGAAGTACCGATAATCACTAACCCCGAACAATCATCAGATGAAAAAAATGAGCCGATAATAAAACGAGATTTATTCTTTCTTTTAACCCGTTTAGGAATTATAATGTTATATTTTTATCTCTGTGATCGTACAAATTTCTTCATGAAAGAAAACAAATATTTTACTCGTCCAAATTTTCTACTTCCGATTGCCTATGTTTTTGCATTAGGCTTATTCTTTACTGATGAATCATCACATACGAATGTATTGCATACGGATCAAACAAACGAAATAAAAGGTTGGATGCAATTGGTCATTTTAGCCTATCATTATACGGGTGCATCACAAGTTTTACCAATTTATATGTCCGTTCGATTATTGGTATCATTGTATTTATTTCTAAGCGGATATGGACATTTTACCTATTTCTACACAACCGGTGATGTTAGTTTTACAAGATTTTGGAAAGTTATTTTTCGTTTAAATTTTCTTGCCGTTTGCCTTTGTCTTTGTATGAATCGTCCTTATCAATTTTATTATTTTGTTCCACTTGTAACATTTTGGTTTATCATAATGTTCACTACATTCAAAATTATACCACATGTTTCGGCTCAATCGGCTGAATCAAATTCATCACATTATTTTTATCTTGTTTTGAAGCTTGTCACTTTATTTGCCATTGTTTCGTTATTATATACTTCGGAAGTATTTTTTGAGAATATTTTTCTCATTAGACCATGGAAAGCATTGTTTGTTAATGCAGATGATTCCATTAAAGAATGGTGGTTTCGTTGGAAAATTGATCGCTATGTAAGTCAAATGATATTTTAATTTGTGGAAAAATAATTTTTTTTTAAAATTAAAATCAATTTATATAGAGCGTCCTGTTTGGAATGATCACCGCGTTTGGCTTACAGATGTTACGTAAACATCAACTTATCTGGGAGAATGATACTTATCCATATTTGTTTCCATTTCGTATCAGTATTTTTGCCATATTTTCCGCCCTTATTGGTTTGATTGTAAGTTTTTTTTATCAATGTTAATTTATTGCAAGTTTTAAAAAAACAAGTTGACCACCTTTTTTATTTTTATGTATAAAAAATAGTTTTATATAGCATTGACATTTCTCTGCAATAACAAATCCGAATGTAATGAATTACATCCATACGTTTCATTTATACCAATAATATCGTTCATAATATTACGTAATACATCAAAATGGTTTCGTTCTCGTTTCAGTTTGTTATTCTCTTGGTTTGGTCGAATTTCTCTTGAGGTAAATTGAACTCATTAATTGTTTGTTTATTTATTTCAATTGATTGTTCCTCTCTTAAGCTATTCCTTTGTCAATATCATATATGGTTGGCTGCTGATACTCATGGAATTTTGGTACTAATACCAGGCTATCCGGTATTGAATGTAGTAATCACATCATTCATATTTATATCAATTGCACATGATATTCACATGATAACAGATTGTATTGTTCATTGTTTGATTACAAATGATTGGCGTTATACATTGCGTAATCTTTGCATTATTTGCCTAATATTATTACCGGTCGGTATCAAAGATGGAATGTTCTAATCAACAATTGTTGTAAATGGAGATGTTTATTCTATATATATAAAAAAAATTTATCCGATATTTATTTTAACTCAACCATCCCCTAGTCAAGAAGGATAATAAACAAATCAATTGATTAAATAAAAAAATAAATAAATTATGATATCAATCATTTTTATATGGAAATAATGAATGACTTTTTCGCATTAAAAAAAATCGCAATAATGCAATATAATTATTAGAGATGCAAAAATAAATTTAACTTTTTTTTCTGATATGATAACAGAAGACTATGTGCGTGTTTATATTGATGTTTTTTTTGGGGTGGTGGTCGTATTCATTGTATCATCATTCTCATGATCATAACATCAACATCAAATTTCAATGTTTTTTTTTCAATTGTCATAACAACAACAACAACAACAACAACAAAATAATCAAACAAACCAAAAGCAAAGTTTAATCATAATTGTTGCTCGATCCGTTTCTTATGCATGGAATCTCGAGATTCGCATTTCATTTTTTGTTGTTAAAACGTTTGTTGTTAAAAACACTTTTGTCTGTGATTTCTTATCCAAAAAAAATTCTATATAGAAGTTAAATTTTGATATTTTTTTTTCTCTTTTTAATTCTTAAAATATTTTGTTTACCTTAAATTACGTCTTCAAATGTCTTTAAATCTGTGCACATGTATATCGGTGATGAATAGGAAACGGAAAAAAGATCGTCGTCATATTGCACATTATCGTTCATATCATTTTGCAAAATATTTGGGTTTGATTGGATCATTGATTATATGTTTAGGTCTTGGTCTTTGGTTTATGGTACGACCGGAAGCAGTTGAGGCTAAATTAATAGCAACAATAACGGTCACGGCCATCGGTTTGATCGTATTTTTTATTGCCACAATTTTATTTTTTAAATCAGCCTATCATACCTTTATGGAACAACGTAAACAAAGTGATAATACAACTCCAACAACATCACCATCGGCAACTAAGGCACCACAATCATTACTATCAGTGCCATCATCACCAAAATCATCATCATCACCATCATCAAATACTCGATACTAACTGTAAACGAAAATGACAATGGGATGAGGAAGAAATTGAAATCGAAACCAAGTGATTTATTCATTCAAAATATTTTTTTTTACGAAAAATGAAATTTCAACGATGTCGAGAGACAATCAATTTGTCGGCTTTCATTTCATTCATTCATTCATTCATTAGTTTCAAGATACACACACACACATGCAACATGAAACAGGTTTTCTTCAAATGATGCTCACCTTTCATCATTTTGTTTCGAAATCTCTTTTGAAATTGTGTGTTTTGATTTCTAACGATTTATGAGTATGTTTGTCTTGAATGAGCTCAAGATGTTTACTACCACCGTCATCATCCTTATAATGTTTATACGATAATCATACAACAATAATATTCGGTATATTTGTATCTGATTTAATAATTGGCAAAGATCTCATTCAAGAATTTGTTTGTTTTTTTTCTTTGATCGAATGAAATGATTTCATCATTTAAATTCGTTCTTTTTTATTGTTAATAATTTTTGATAATTTATAGTTGATTGTGAATTAAAAAAAAAACCCATATCAACGATTATTATAGATCCATTAATCATAATGAGCACAATAACCGGTAGTTATGTCTATAATGATAATTATGTGGAAACACCGCGAAGATATTTTTCACTTGGTATTCTATGTTGTTGTATTGCCGGTTTTATCTTTTTTATCGGTATCATTTTAATGGTTTTTGGTTCATCACCATCGATACCAGAAGCGATATGGATAACGGGTATTGTATTCCTATTGATTGGTGGTCTATTGTTTGTCATGGGTGTTTCATCTATTGGCCTATATTTTTCACGTGAAGATAAACGTAAAAGTGAAATTGAATTTATGAATTCTGAATTTACAACGGCTGCTGCTGCCGCAGTAGCCGCAAATTCCGCCATTGGATCATCATCATCACATCGTAGCATTCATTCCAACAATGTTTACCTCATCGAATAATCATCGCTTTTGTTATAAATCCGCCAACCAATAATTCTTTGATTACGATTTTTTTTGTAAATAATTTTTTCTCTTGTTCTCAAATTTTCCTTTTGGAAATGAAATTCTTTATTATTTTTTCATATAAAAAAATGAATTTTGTTGATATTATTTACAAATGAATAAAAAAAGATTCCATTTTAAAGGAATACTATAATATATCTTGTTAATGTCTAGATATTGTATCGTTTCTTAAGCTGATCCAATTCGGCCTCTTTTTTGTCGACATCTACTTTCTTGAATGCTTTATTCGGCTGATAATAAAGTACGACTAAATATCGATTACAAACATTAAATCCGGATAGATGATCGCAGGCATTTTTTGCATCAAATATATCTTCATATACAACAAATGCTGTTCCTTTTGTTTCGGGTGTATTACCGACACGAATCTGTCGAATTGCACCATATTTACCGAATATATCATACATTTCATCAGATGTAATTTTGTAAGGCAGATTACGAACATAAAGTATCCGATTTACTTCTGGTGGAAGACGTAGATTAGCACGTTTATTTTGCATAGCCATAGCCATTTTCGGTGATTAAATGATGTAATGAAATCAAAACTTGAAAATATTTGTAAAATAAATTGATTTTTCACGGAATACAAATGTTGTTGAAAACTTCGATGACACAATGAAAACAAATATGAGCCAAGCAAAATGCGTGAAGCTTTGTGGTTTCTATTTGGACACGGATAGTTCAACATTATCTAAATAGTCTAACAAGAATTTCTTTCCTTCGAAATATACTAGATGGCGCGGATAAATTCATTTTTTTTTTTTGAATTGTACCGCCAAACGAAGATTGCGAAAAACAAAAAATCAAAGAGAAAAACAAAATAAAAATCATGATGTAATATATTTATTGGCCATAATAATGAATGAATGAATGAATTAGATAAATACAAATTGATTAGAATTGTGACAAATTGAAATGGAAAACCAATGATTAATAATGAATGTTCATCGATCAAATCAATTATAATAATAGGTCATAAAATTAGATATTTCAAAAAAAAAATTATTACACAATGATAAGAACGAGATATAGCGAGAGAAAGAGAAAAACGTACACACCGGGTATGAATTGAAATAATAATGACAGTCATATTTAGATCAAATCGAAAAATTTGAGAATGAGAATAAATCAAAGAATTGTATCTTTCTGTGTGTGTGTGTTTGTGTGATGTGAAAATGAATGGCATGAAAAAAAACAGATTCAAATTCAAAGAGATCTAAAAAAACAATTAAATTTAAAATGAGAACCAGGTTTTCATTGATGAGATAATAAGATGTGTGTGTGTATGTGAGTGATGAGGCAGAAGTAATGTCTATATTTCTTGATGGTAAGGACATTTAAAATGGTCAATGATTTGTTGCAGAATGGTGAGACGAATTGATGATGTACAATGATGATGATGATGATAAGTGTTCAGTTTTGTTCGGCATTATTGTCGGATGATAATGATGTTGATGGTCTGTACGTTATTCTCAATAAAATAAAAACGAAAAAAAAAATTCACAAATCACACAATATTTTTTGAACAAACAGAAAAAAAATGATGAGATATCGACAATCAAATGATTTTAATTATTAAATGATAGAATGCAATACAGAAAAAAAAATTTGCATTTTGCATACAAAGGTTGGGACCAAAAAAAAAAAATCAAAGTTTTGCTGAGATAACCAAAAAAGTGTGTGTAAAAAAATGAGAGTGTACAGAATCTAAAATCATTATTTAAAATAAATCAAAGCAATGTTTTTTGTTTTGTTTTTTTTGGTATGAAAATGTTGATGAAAAAAAGATGAAAATGTCAAATAAATAAAATTTGAATAAATAGAAAAAATGAATGAATTGTGTGTATGAGTGAGTGTCTACTTTAGTATACAGAATTTTTATAATACTTAAATTGACTTATGGTCATCATTTATTATCAACAGAATAAAGCATTTGATAAAGTGCTTGTCACTATATAAAGAGATTGTGAACAAATTTATGAGGCAATAGGTTTGTGAAATCGATATCGATACAAATTTTATTATTATGATGATAATGATGGATGATGATGATAGATTACTGAACACATTCTTGTTGTATAATATTTGATTTTGATATGGCCGTTGATGATGATTGTGATGATAATTGATTAGATGAATGGGAAGATTTATGTTTTTTAAAACTTGGGCTATCGTCATCTTCGTCGTCTTCATATTCTTCGTTATCAGTTTTTTGTAGATCTTCATCATCATCATCATCATCGATTTGTTGATCATCATTTGGTTTATCGACCATATAACCATCATCATCATCTTGATTGTCATAAGTAGCACCATTATTAAGATCTTGATTATTATTATTGTTTGATGAAAGTTGCTTGTCACCGGTTGTAAAATCATCATCATCGACAAATTCATCATCAATATAATCATCATCGGCAATCAATGTGGATGGATTTACCGGTGCGACCCATTGTTGTGGCTGTGCCGCTTTTCGTCGTGAACTTGAACTCATTACATTCTGTGGTTTTCGTCTACTACTACCTGAACGATGATGATGTTTGGATGTTGATCGTTGTTTCGATTGTTGTTGATTGTTTGCGGTAGAAATTGCATCGGTATTGCCGGCCAATGGGACATCATCGTTATCATCATCATCTCCTGTATCACGACAACCATCATCTGAATCATCATGCATCGAACTGCGACCAGTACTATCTAATTTATCTGGTGATTGATGAGAACGAAATTGATTCGGATTAACATGACCGTGATGACTAGACATACTTAGATCTAATGTTCCAAGATCTTCTTCTTCATGGAACGATGAACTTGATCCAGGCGATGAACAACTGTTTGTATTATTCGAATAGATTGACTGTGTCTGAAACATTGATGGTGAATATTTCATTCGATGATTTGATGGTGGTGAATTCTGCGATGAAGGGAATATGGCAGAAGAACCAAATTGATTGGAATTATCGTTTACATTGTTACCATGATTGCTATTGTTACTAAGATTGTTTGAACGTTGTTTTATATCGGACAACCTATGCGATAATAACTGACGAAATTTATTTTGATCGAAAAGTACGTTATCACGACCAATATTATAACCGGCCGCTGTAGCTGGATTACTTGAATCTTGATCGTTACTACTGCTGGCCGAACTATTTATCTGCTTTAGCCGCATACGATGATTATGAAACCAATTGGTTATTGTACGAATAGATAAATTCAATTCTTTGGCAAGAAATTCTGCAGTCGCTGAACTGGGATATGGATCCATCGAAAAGGCTACACGAAGTGCTTCTTTTTGCTCTTCAGTGAATAGAATTCGAGCTTTTTTCACAACTGGTTGTCCAGTGGTCAACGGAGAAAGACCGAATCCTGTGCCGGTAGCACCAGGCGAAGCCATCATATTTTTACTCAAAGAATTAAGCTGACCAAAATTGGGAAATTGATTTAATAATTGATTATCGAATGGCTTAGAATTCGGAAGGCTTTCATCCAGGTGAGTACGGCGTCTTTTATTCGCTTCTCGTCGTTCATTTTTTAACGTTTGTAATTTATCAATATTATTCGTATCATTCAGCCATAATTGCATTCGAATGAATGGTTCACGACCTTTGATGCTTAACATATGCCATGGTTTCGGTTTGGACAATAATTCACTGACTGAACCTTGTGATAATCCAAGAACGACTTCACCAAAAATCTAGAGAAAATTTAGAAAAAATTGTAAAAATTTATATCATAAAAAAATAAAAAACGTTTTACCTTTTGCCCGATGTTATGAGCCATTAAAGTTTCCTTGATTCGTGTTGTAATGTTTTGTGTATCTAAATCAGATGTTAATGCTGCTAATTCATAGACTGATGGCTGCATATAATTATTCGGTGGTTGATTCATTACAGGTCTTAACAGATTATTGCTCATGTTATAGGCTGCAGATAATCGAGATCGCATTGATAACGATGGTGATGATGTAACTGGTGTTGGTGATGGAACAGTCGTAATGGATGAAGCAAGATCCGGACTTGATGTATTTGATCGTATGCTATTATCTACACTGCTTGGACTCATTGATTGTTCATATTTTATAGGTAAATCCGGAGCATTTGAACCTTTGATTGAATTCGATGAATTTTTAGTTGTCGAAACAGTTGATGTTGGCAAAACATTCAATTGCGGCAATGATTGTGGTGAATCAGGTAATTGTGGTGTGGGTGGCGCAATGACGGCAGTTTGATTCATACCCGGTATTGCGGTAGGTGGAATTCCCGGTCCACTAACAAAATTGCCAGTTCTCATGAGTTTTTCTGGAGCAATTTTATATTGGCTAGCCACCAATTTATGTATGGCATTATCATCTTCCAAGAACATTTTCATTCGTATAAATGGTTCCCGTCCTTTTTGTGTCAACATATGCCATGGTTTCGGTCGAGCTAGTAAATCCGACACTGAACCTTGTGAAAGACCTAAAACACTTTCACCAAATAATCGTTGGCTAATTGAATATTGGCTCAATTGTTCTTTGACACGTTTAACAATATCTTCCGTGTTGAGATTATTATATTGATCAAATTGTTGTTGAGTTATCGGTGGTAATACGGCTTTGGCTGGCCGTGGAGGTTGACTGGGCAATGATGGTAATGATGATTGGGAGAGTAATGAATTTGTTATTGATTGAATCCGTTGCAATGGAGATGCAGCCAAATCGTCTGGCGAATCATTTGCATTGTTGAAAACAGCATTTGTTGATGCTGAATTGAGCGGACAAGGATGGCCAGTTGATGAACTATTGCCATTATGTGATGGTGATGCAGAATCTGTTTTCATTTGACCCAAAAGATTGTCGATTTTGATGCGTGGTGATTCCTGATGGGCACTAGATTCACGTTGCTGTTGTGGTGAATCGATTGGTGATAATTTACGAATTGGATTGTCGGAAAACTGATTGCCACTTGATTGTAATGTCGGATCCAGTGCTAATGGAAGACCATTCAGATAATTTGCTCCGTTTAATATACCAGACGAGAAAAGACGTGCAATCATTTCTGGATTTGATTGTTGAACAATGAATGGGTTGAGCCGTGATAGTTCCTGATGTAATGCAATCACATTACGAATATCGTCATAATTTTGTGGATTACGTAATCCTTCTTCGATTTGTTGTCCAATCATAGCTTGGTACAGACGTATCAATTCAGACGCTTCTTCCGTATTATCGATTAATTTTGATGGTGTATGTCGAACCGGGGTATGATTATTGATTGAACGCTCATTGAGAATAGGATCATTGATATTTTTATAAAAATTGCTTATTGTTGCCATTGCTGTTGGATTCATTAATGATGATGGTGATTTACGATCACAAAGCGATTGCGTTTCTGATTTATTCTCATCCCGATCACTACCATTATCGCTAACAGTATCATTTTTCAGATCTTTTAGATCGGCCATAGATTTAGCTGTTGCGGCCATCGATGCAGCAATACTATCGCCATTGATGAATGACTGCGCTAAAAGTTCCTGACGATTTAATGGTGTTACGCCTTTCATTGATCGTTGAGCTTCGCTAAGAATCTGTGCAATACGTTCTTCAGCGCCACTTGTTTCGTCCTGTTTATTATAGCTATTCGAATCTTTTCCTAGATAAGAACCATATTCTTAATTTTAGAAAAAAATTGAAAATAAGACAATAATTTGAAAATTGTTGAACTTTTTCTTAGAAATTTTGAAATAAATACCTTTACGTGGTACCATCATTTTGAGCAGATTAATACAACGATCATCAGTTGACCATGCATGCATTTTTCGATATGAATCACGTCCTTTTTCTGTTAATTTATCCCATGGTTTTGGTTTGGATAAAAGTTCACTAACGGTACCTTGTGAAAGGCCAAGAACATATTTGGCAAATAATCGTTGTCCAATATTATGTACGGATAATAATTCTCGTACATAACGAGATATTTGCAACGTATTTAATGTTTCATTCATATATTTTTCTACATTACATCGTAATTGATGTTGTAATTTATCATAGAATATATTATGTGAATAATTATTTGGTATAAGGCCCAATTCGGTAACGGTAGTCGCTCCTAATGGGCTATGTGTCAATGGTTCGGCCCCATCCATTGAACATATCATTGCACTAGCTGTCGGTGTTGTTGATGCACTTTCGACATTTGATTTATCCAATTCTAATGTTTCGTTACCACCACCACCACTACTTCCAATATCACCATTTAATAATTGTGATGGTGAATCTTAAATGAATGAAAAAAAAAATAAAGAAAATGATTCCATAATTTTAAAAAAAATATTCAAAAGGGGAAAAAAATTCAACTTACCAACAGGGTTATTATTATTATTGCCATTATTATTATTATTATTATTAGAATGATTGCTACAATGACTTGATGATGAATGATTCGTTTTATTGTTATTATTATTATTACTATGATGATTATTATTGCTTGATGAAGAATTTGATGATGCAATAGCAGCGGCTGCCATTACTTTTGCATATGAATTGGCAATCTCTTCACCTAATAATGAACCAAATGATTCAACATTACCAAGACTTTGTAATGGTGGAAAATTAAATGGATTAAACATTGATGATGTGGTTGTTGGAGGAGATGTTTGATGTTGATTATGATGATGATGATGTTGATGATGAGAATTTCGTTGATTATGATTGTTATTTGAATTATTCAGATTTTTTATATCTGAATCTGTCGTGATAATTGTGGTTGGTGATAATGGTCTATCATTATCATCGATATCATTCTGATTATCATTATTATCAATATCATCATCGTCATCATCAGCAGTCGTAATTGAGGTGATTGGATCCAATGTAACCATTGGTCCAAAATGACTTAGTTCATTACGAACCATTGATAATTCACGTTTTATATCATCATAATCACTTTGTTGATCAAGTTTTTCATTGAGATCAATTATTTTTTTATCTTTCTGTGTTACCAGATCCTGTAGCTGCGTTATTTGACATTTTAATCGTTTGATTAGATCAGCTAAATTTGACTATATTAATGAAATAAAATTCAATAAAATGAAATTAAATTAAATGATCAAAAATGAATCCGATTAAAAAAAAACATACATCATTTTTATGATGATGATGATGATTATTTTGATGATGATCACTGGACATTTTGCCCGATTCTATTGGTGGTTTTGTTTGTTTTTGTTGTTGTTGTTGTTGTGATTGTTGTTGCGGTGTTGGTGGTGTTTGCACATCATGAGAATCTGGTGAATTCTTTAACGTGTTTGAAACCGTATTATCTCCGGCTACCATTTCTTCACCATCGGACGATGTAGCTGAAGATGATGATGATGATGATGTTGTTGTTTTATCCATCATATTTTCATCAACGTCAACGTCGTCTTCGTTAATAATTGATTTATTATTTGTCGTAATCAATTTCGAATTGAAAATATTTGATGATAATGATTGAAATTTATTTGTATTAATTAAATTTTTCAAATCTTTTTTCACTAATCGATGATTGCGTAAATTTGTCTAAAGAAAAATTTTCAAACAAACAAAAAAAATTGATTAGAATAATTTGTTCAACAAAAATTTTGAAATTTGAATAATTCCGATAATGTCAATCAATGTCAATAGAGGGCGCTATGGCATTGTTAAAAAATTTCCATTCAAAAAGAAAAAAAAATCAAAACCAAAACCAAAAAAGAAAAAGATGACAATGATAAATGATCATCGCTGATCATCATCAATAATGATCATAATAATGATAAAGAAATTGCATTCAAAACAAAAACAAAAAACAATCGATTCGAATCAAATCAAATCAAGGAACACAATAGTTTTCTCTCATCTTTCCACAATTTGGTTTCTCATACAAAATCAGATTTTTCTTCAAAAGAAAACAAAAAAAAAATTGATTGAAAGATGAACAATGTAAACATGGAAATGACCATGGATGATTAACATCTATCCATCCATTCATCCACACACACACACACACACAGACATCGAACATACTGAATCTTGAATCGGAAAAGAAAAATAAATGAATGAATCGAATCGAACAAGTTGATTACAAATTGAAAAAAGAAAAAAAAATGTCAGAACATTAACAAAATGGTTGGGGGTAATATGTTTGATTTGTTCAACAAAAACAAACACAAATGGTTATATAAATCAATAATCATTGATCAAATAATCATCATTATTTATTATATAATCAATCAATTAAAATTTGAAGTCAAAAAATCAAATTTTATCGACCGATATAAACTAGAAAACAAAAACAATGGCCATCCTATATAATCATCCTACACACACACACCAAATCAATGATGGAACATTGAATGAAAAAAAAAATCTAAAAAAGAAGCAACTAGTTGATCACAAGCTGTGTGATTACATCTTAACGAAAATCAAAAAAAATGAAAATGATAGAAAGAAATCAATCTGAAATGATGATGATGATGATGAAATTCAGATTGAAACCCTTGTATATATTGATGATGATGATGATGTGTATTGTTTACATTGATTACGTTTTTTTTTTTTTTTGTTTTCCATGTCAAACACAAAATGATTATTATTATTGTGATGACCATTATTGATGTCTATGGACATTGGTCTGATTATTCATTTTTTTTCTTCAGATCAGTGATGTCCAGTTATCGACCTCCTGCCTGTTTTATTTTCATCTATTCTCAATTCTATCAATCTAGATTGTTTTTTTTTGTATTTGGGATGGCTTTGACCTTCGGTTGTCAATGATGAATTTGAAATTAAAAACAAAATAATGACGATGATGATTATGATAAAATAGAAAATGGTATTGTACGAAAAT
>ERZ500997.283-NODE-283-length-14119-cov-8.869383_pt1 | contig 14119 bp, 12 predicted proteins | sample MGYA00248826_ERZ500997 | MGnify/ENA primary metagenome ERZ500997 (study PRJEB25958, sample SAMN03398524) | human skin metagenome | study: EMG produced TPA metagenomics assembly of the Human Skin Microbiome Metagenome (human skin metagenome) data set.
AATATCGATGGTGGTATACCAAATGATGAATGGATTTTATGTGAGCGTAATCAAATTAATCAATAAATCTTATCAAGTTTTTTATTTTGATTATTAAAAAAAAACAAATAAATTTATCGTTTTTGAATCGAAAAAGTAAATCAACTATTTAATAGCTAAAATATTAATTTAACAAAATTTTTCATGGAAAAATATCTCCAAATGTGCTCTTCAAAGTGTGAATTTTATTATTATTTTTTCGCACATCAACTAATTCATTTATAAAATGCATGTCATTTATATGAGGCAATAATGAATTCTCTTTCATTTATTTAAATTATCTGGAATGAACAAAATAAATATGAAGTAAACAACAAATATCTCACGATAAAGATGTTTGATGTATAATGATATTATAATGTATAATGTAGATAGTGTGAAATCAAAAAGTGATAAAACTGAAGAAAATTTGAAAAATAAAATGATTCATTTTTTTTATGAAATTGCCGTCAATCACCCTATGTGTTGAATTCAATAATAACTTTTTAACGAATATACATGGATTCGATTAACGAAAATGGTCAATCAGTAACAGTAACGATAGCTAATGATGGCAATAATGGTTCAAAACAAAGAAAAAAACAATTGTATTCATCAATCAAAAAATATTCATGGATATTTCCATTATATTCTTCGATATCCATTGTTTTGATGACTGTGGTTCCATACATAACTTCGACATATTATGGTTATACTAATCCTATTTTTCCATTGGTTAGCGATTCGGCCGGTTATCCACCAGGTGCTAGTATATTCGCATTATTATTTATCATTGAAGCAATATTTGGTAAGTATTTAGGTACTAATGATAATAGTATTTATCCTTTTGGTCAATTATTTTATAATAGCAACACTTACATCATGGTTTCGTTATAAACAAGTGAAATATTATCTTCAATCACAATCAAAAGATGACCAAAATGCAAATTTTTCAAAAAAATTACGATCAATTAATTGGAACCTGGTAACAATTATGATTTTTTTCACATTTGGTGTGATAATTTTTACAACATTTCGTTCAACCGAATCAATAATTATGTCGTTGATTCATGCATTTGCTGCTGCATTAGCAGTTATGTGTTTAGCACTTTATATATTTGGTACCATTTATTCTTGCTGGTATTTATATAAGGTTTATAATATTGAATCCCTTCCAATATCGTTGATTGTGTCGTCTTCAATACAACTGATAGCCATTACAACATTCACATTGACTTTTTTTGCGTCCTGGTATGTGTCTGGTTTTAATTTTTTTGATCCCTATTTTCGTTCGAAATGGCCGGATAATGAAACTCGAACTCTCTTTTTAGTCACAAGTATCAGTGAAACAATATCACTCTTGCTAGTATCAACAGTGAATTTGTGTTTGTTTAATCGCATGCGAAAATTTAAGGATTGGGACAAGATACGTTTTTGATGTTTAAATTCATAATCAAATTAATTAATAAATCTCATTATGTTTTTAATTAGATTTATTTTTTGAATCTCGACTATTAAAAAAATGAATCATTCCTTCTCAACTTATTGATGTGAATTTTTTATTTTTTACATATTTTTCCGTACATAAATTAATAAATTTCTAAAAAGCATGATATTTATATTGGGAAAAAATTCTCTTTCATTGATTGGAAATTATTTTGAATAAACAAAATAAATATAAAATAAACAACAAATATCTCAGGATATAGATGTTTGAATAATTTAGAGATAGTATGAAATCAATTAGTGGTAAAACTAATAAAAATGCGAAATATAAAAGTATTGATTCTCAATGAAATCTCATTCTATCACGCAATCTGTAGTGAGATATGGTAATCATCAACATCAATGTTAATGATAGCCGTCTTATCAAGTCACACGTCCTTCAATTCATGACCATCTTTTAAATTTCCTCATTAGAATTGATTTGAATATCTCAATAAAGGATATTTATTCAAATAATTCAAACAACAGTTGATTGATTTTTATGCAACACAAATATATCAAATACATGTTTGTTTTTGTATCATTAACATTTTATGATGGCTTCGAAACTTTTCTTATGTTTGTTCATAATTTGCTATTTGTTTATTACAATTCAAACTGCATCCATTTCGTATGATGGATTTGGCACATTCAATACCTTAGATTTTTTCGATCCTATTCATCGACCAATCAATCTATTACCTAAACATCCAGATGTGATCAATGCAACATTTTCATTGTACACCCGTAAAAACCTTCAAAATCCGGAAACATATAATTATAATCCAAGAATAAATCGATCTCAATCATTTTTTGATTCTAATAAATCAACAAAATTAATTATTCATGGATATAATGAAGATGCTCGAGAATGGATGCATTCGATTAAAAATAATTACTTACAATTAGAAGATTTGAATATAATTCTAGTTGAATGGCCAAATGGTGATGATCCTCCTTATGTACAAGTTAGTATGAGTTAAGAGTTGCCTTTCATATTAACCAATTATTTCTAGGCAGTGGCCAATTCACAAATCGTCGGTATTATGGTTGGAAAATTTATAGAATTTTTCAAGAATATTTCATTAGAAAATGTTCACATTATTGGTCATTCATTGGGTTCACATATAGCAGGCTATGCTGGAAAATATCTACGTGGTCGAGTAGGTCGAATCACCGCTCTAGATCCGGCAGGACCACTATTTGAAGGTGTGAATAATTCTGCTGCTCGTTTATGGGATACAGATGCTCAATTTGTTGATTCAATACATACTGATAGAGGTCATGATAAAATCCCTTTTACCAGTTTTGGAATGTATGAAACATGTTCACATATTTCTATTTTTGTTAATGGAGCCGAAAAACAACCAGGTTGTCCACGTGAACGATTGAATGCACTTTTATTCGAAGAAAGTGCTAATAGGTTATTTTATTATTGTTGATCTCTAAATAATATGAAATTAATAATGATTATCTAATATCTTTAAATAGAACAAGACATTTAGTTTTTTGTGCTCATGTTCGTTCTGTAGAATATTTTATCGAAACAATCATACCGGATCAATTGATTGCTAAACCTATTGCATATCAATGCCAAGATTGGTCATCATTTCAGAATGGTGAATGTCATGATTGTGGTCTGGATGGTTCCAAATGCGTTGAACTTGGACCAAATGCAGAAAAAAATCGTAGATTTAAAAATAAATCTCGTGGTCACCGATTCTTTATGGCTACCGGTGACAGACCGAAATACATTAGTGAGTAATTTAATTATATCGATAGATAGTGAATAATTTTTTTTACGATTTTCAAGGATTTCAATACTTGATTACTATACGGATGACACAATCGTCATCGGAAAATCGTCAAGCACAGAATGCAAAAATCTTTTTGGAATTTCAGAATAATCGACAAAATCAAAAACAACAAATAACATTCAATTCGAAGTAAGTAAATTATTCAATCAAATCATTTTGATAAAATATTTCATCCAAATATTGTATTAGTTATCAAAAATTTGAATATGGAACCAATTATTCCCAAGTAATCGTATCGGAAATTAATTACAATCAATTTGATTCGGTTATAATGAATTGGTCACATGGCCCATTGATCGAACTAATAACGAGATCAATGTTTGTCGATAGTATCCAGATAATTTCCTTGTCAGAAATCAAACTGCGAAATAAAAATCAACAGCGAAACATCGAAATGATATTTAGACCGGAATCGATTGAAATTACCAATCGAAATGGTATTAAGTTTCATAAAGTTTGATTCATTTTATTAAATATTTAAAAAAATATTCGAAAAATACAAATAAAGATGAGGTTTTTTTAAGAAAAAAATTCTTTGGATTCTTTATTTTCTCCATTTATTACAATCATATTTGCAATCTGCTTGATAATTACCTCTATTGATACCACCACCACTATTACCATTCCAGGCAGATCCGGTTCCACTATAACCACCACCACCACTATGACCAACAATTCCATCATCAATAACTTTAACGACTTTAACTGTTTGAGGTTGTGTTATAATTCTTGTAACTTTTTTAACAACAACTGGTTGAACATATCCGGTATTGATATAGCCATTATTATAATTATTGCAATCATCATATCCACATCCATTATCACCGGTAAATGTGCGAGTTTTTTTAATAATTTTGATAATCTGTGATCCACCACCACATGGATTAATATCACATCCTGTATCCTGACGATAATATGAATGTGTTGGCTGTGTATAGTATGTTTTTTTTACTACAGTCGGTTGAACGGCGTATGTTTTTCTCACAATAGTTGCTGGCACACTGATTACTGGCTTCGTTTCGATGACATGATTGCTAATTTTTTTTTCTGTAGAATATGTTTGCGATGATGAACTATGATGATAATTTGTTGATGAATAACCACCATCAATACCAGTGCTATGAGCGCCATAACATCCACCATCACAATCTATAAATAAAGAACATTCAAGAATATTTCAAATTTTAATAATATTTTTTAAAAAATGATAACACTTTTTTAAAGTACCAACCATTTAGATATGATGTACTAACGATGTTACCATATCCACCTCGTTTCCATTTATGTCCATTTACATCATTGATAATGAATAAAAAAACTGACACAAAAAATAAAATGATAGAATTATAGGATAAATATGCCATTATGATGTTTGAATCAAGAATGATCAAAATCAAAAGAAACGTTCGACAATTTATATCGAAAAATTGGTGGGTCTTTCCCAACTGTTCAGAAGCTAAAGTCAAACAATTGTATCTATTAACATAAACATTGCATTGCTAGTTAGTACATGAAAAGAAATTTCCAAAATGAAATTCCATTTAAAAATTGAAATACAAAATGAATAAGAAATCGGGTAACACAATAAATATAGCCAATTATTTTGATTTGTGATGCATTACCATAATTCAATGATTGATAAGCGCGTGCAATTTAACTATTACAAAAAGATAATCTTTACGATTTACACAATGGTTATGAAACTTGTTTTTTTCGAACATCATTAGCATTATTCAATCAATTATGACGATGAAGAACAGAGAACCTTGAATCATTCATACACAAAAATCGAATCGGATGAATCGGTTATGAATAATAAAGGATAGTTTTAAAAAGAAATTACACATATTGTTTGTGTTGTCAAAGGTTTTTTCCCAGATCATTAGTATAACATATAATTTATTGATCGAACAAAACATCAAATTTGATTTATGTATCAACAATGAGGTATTACATAAATTTTTTTCAATTGAAAAGTTAAGAGGTGTTAAAAACATTTGATTTACCTGACATTTTGTACGTTTCATTATCATCATTTTATTTTTTTTAGAAATGCTAATTTAATTGATTTTCAATTCAATAACATATGAATTCGATGGTAAAAACCACAAATCCTTATTTGAATCAAACAAATGAGTTTGTCGCAAAAATATTAAAATTTTGAAGCCAATAAAATCAATTAAAATCTATTGTTTTTAACGACAATTAGACAAAGAAAAATCTAAAGTTTTTCATCGAAAAATATAAAACATTTAGGAAATTAGTGAACGTATTAGCATGTCAAAAAAGATTCCGAAATGATCATTTTGAATTGAAAAAATAAAATTCGATCGTAACTATCGATACTATCGTTTTCGCTTGTCGAATGTATCATATTCGTTCGTCTGTTGTGTGGCAGAGAAAGCAAGAGAACGAGAGAAAACAAATTTTATAAATTAAGGGTGTACAATTTGTGATCTTTGTTTGTGATCTTTGTTTGTTTGTTCTTCGCCTTTCTCTGTTTGTTATCATCATAGAATATTTGTGGATAAAGAAAATTGTTCATCGAATAGACACTCATTGGCACTAATTATTTTATGTATTGTTTTTTGCATTTTAAAAAATTCTATGTAAATAAATTAAAAATTTGTGAATTTAATTTTGTGTGTGAAGTTCAAATCCATATAATGATGATACATCATCTAATGACGGCACCTTCCGGCAAATGCGTGATATTTCAATGCAGTGTTTGCATCATTTGTGTTTGATGTGTTGAAATCGGGAAGAATTTTTCAAATTTTCCACGTGGAAACATTTTCATTAATTTAATTTTTATTTATTGGCAATGGCTAAACCAGCAATTGCTAAAAGTACGGCCAAATTGGATTTTTTTCTTAGAATTGAATCCGAAATCCAAAAACAATGGTCCGATGATAAAATCTTCGAAATAGATCCAACCCCAGATGGTAAACGAAATGATCCTGAAGAAAAATACTTTGGAACTTTTCCTTATCCATATATGAATGGCCGTGGTCATATTGGTCATACGTTTTCATTGACCAAATTAGAGGTGAGCTGTCGATTCTTCGTCATTTTGGATTTTTCGATTTTTTTGTTTTGTTTCTTTTCTTATTTCCAGTTCGCAATGGGCTATTTTCGACTCAAAGGAAAACGATGTCTTTTTCCATTTGGATTTCATTGCACTGGTACACCGATAAAAGCCTGTGCTGATAAATTGAAACGTGAAGTTGAACTTTATGGTTGTCCGCCACAATTTCCTGACGAAGATTCTACACCCACTGAAGAAAAAACGGTTGAACAAGTTCAAGAAATAGAAATAAAAGATAAATCAAAAAGTAAAAAAAGTAAAGCGGCTGCCAAATCTGGTTCGTTTAAATATCAATGGCAAATTATGCAGGCATTGGGTTTATCCGACGATGAAATTGTCAACTTTTTGGACGCTGCTTATTGGTTAAAATATTTTCCTCAAAAATGGATCGAAGATCTTAAAATGTTAGGCATCCGTGTTGATTGGCGTCGTTCTTTCATAACAACCGATGTCAATCCTTATTATGATTCCTTTGTACGCTGGCAATTTATTCGCCTTAAAGAGAAAAACAAAATTAAATTCGGTAAACGTTATACAATTTATTCACCAAAAGACCAACAACCTTGTATGGATCATGATCGTTCATCTGGCGAAGGCGTTGGACCGCAAGAATACACCTTAATTAAATTGCAAGTTATCGAACCCATTCCGAAAAATTTGGAAAAATTTGCAAAGAAAAGCAAAATTTTTTTGGTTGCTGCAACATTAAGACCTGAAACAATGTATGGCCAGACGAATTGCTGGCTACGACCAGATATGAATTACATTGCCTATAAGATAAATACTGGGGAAATATTCATTTCTAGCCGTCGATCGGCAGCAAATCTTTCATATCAAGGCTTAACGACAAAATTTGGCCAAGTGGATTTGGTAGCCGAATTAAAAGGTTCAGACTTGATTGGGGTCAAACTTAGAGCTCCACTTTCTGCCTACGAATTCGTTTATGCCTTGCCCATGATGACTATCAAAGAAGGTAAAGGTACTGGAGTTGTAACCAGTGTTCCATCAGATTCACCTGATGATCATGCTGCATTGACTGATCTAAAAAACAAGGCAGCACTTCGATCCAAGTTTAATATTACCGATGAAATGGTTTTGCCATTTAATGCTGTACCAATCATTGAAATTCCCGATTATGGTAATCTTTGTGCTGTCCGTATTTGCGAAGAATTGAAAATCAAAAGTCAGAACGATACTGAAAAATTGGCCGAAGCGAAAGCAAAAGTCTATTTGTCAGGTTTCTACGATGGTATCATGTTGGTTGGTGAACATGCAGGTAAAAAAGTTTCTGAGGCAAAACCATTGATACAAAAAATGCTTTGTGATTGCGGTGATGGTGTCAAGTATTATGAACCGGAAAAACAAGTATTATCCCGTTCAAATGATGAGTGTGTTGTTGCACTCTGTGATCAATGGTTTTTGGAATATGGTGAACATAAATGGCGTGAACAAACAGAAAAATGTCTTCGTGATTTGAATACCTATTCGGAAGAAGTGAGGAGAAATTTTGATTTTACTCTGAATTGGTTAAAAGATCATGCTTGTAGTCGACAATATGGTCTTGGAACACGAATGCCTTGGGCAGAAGAATGGTTAATCGAGTCCTTATCAGATTCGACCATCTATATGGCCTATTATGCGATTGCACATTATCTTCAAGGTGGTGTGCTAGATGGCCGTGGTCAATCTCCACTTGGCATTAAACCAGAACATATGACACCTGAAGTATGGGATTACATTTTTTTCCCCAATGCCGCATATCCAAAGAATTGTTCCGTGTCGAAAGATAAACTTGACATTCTGAAGCGTGAATTCGAATATTGGTATCCAATGGATATTCGTGTTTCGGGAAAAGATTTAATTCAAAATCATTTAACATATATGTTGTATAATCATACTGCTATTTGGGATGATCATCCTGAATTCTGGCCTCGATCGGTTCGTACAAACGGTCATCTTTTATTGAATAATGAAAAAATGTCCAAATCGACTGGAAATTTTCTCACATTACGTGATGCTATTCTAAAATATTCAGCCGATGGCGTACGATTTGCATTGGCTGATGCTGGTGATGCAATTGAAGATGCTAATTTTGTTGAAAAACAAGCGGAAAATGGTCTACTTAAATTGTATGCATTCATCGAATGGTGTCGTGAAATAGTTGATCATTTAGATTCATTACGAAATGATGATCCCAACGTATTGTTTGAAGATATTGCTTTCTCCAATTTGATGGACGATTTGATTATTAAAACTGAATCTAATTATAAAAACCTTATGTTCAAGGAAGCATTGAAGACAGGATTTTTTGAATACCAAGATGCTCGTGATAAATATCGAGAACTAAGTATTCGTTCGGGTATGCACCAAGGTCTTATCCTTCGATTCATTGAAACACAAGCAATTATGTTGTCGCCACTCTGTCCACATTCGGCTGAATACATTTACAAAGAAATTTTACGACGTCCCGGTTCTATACAACAAGCTGAATGGCCTATGACCAAACTACCAGATCAGAATTACCTGCAAATATTTGACTATTTTATTGATGCATGTCATCTATTTCGTGTACGATATAAAGCCTATATGATACAAACTAGTTCAAAAGGAAAATCTGGCAAACAATCGTTATCAACATCAGGATCCATAAATAAGAAAAATTCAGCTAAATCCGATCGACAACAGCCACAAAGACCTACACATGCTATCATTCATGTTGCTCGTAGTTTTCCACGATGGCAGTCGATTATTTTGGCATCATTGAAACAGATGTATCACGTATGTATTCTTAATTTTAGTTTTATTTTCAATAAAAATGATAATTTTTCATACAATCTATAATAAAGGAAAACAATAACAAATTACCGGAGAATCATATAATAGCAAGTAGATTGAGCAAGATTAATGATCTAAAGAAATATATGAAAAAAGTCATGCCATTCGTCGAAATGAGAAAAGTAAGTTTATTATACAATGATGATTAACAGATTTACAATTATTGTTTGAGGTGACTTGGTCCTTTGTTTTCTTGGTTTATTTTGTTAATTAACAATTTTAGTGTAACACATGGATTTAATTAATTAATCATTGACAATTTGACATAACTATTTTTTGTCTTTTTTCATAGCGATTGTTTCAAACATCAGGCGAAATCGTTTTTGAAGATCGTGCACCTTTTGATGAATTGGCTGTTCTGCAACAAAATTATGATTATCTTGTTTCAACATTAGATCTTTGTGGCATCGATCTTCGTTATGCGGATGAAGCTGATTCACGTATTCAGGAAGAATGTTGCCCACAAGAACCGTTCATTTCGTTTCGTACGGAACCATTCGTTCCAGTGACCTGTATTAACACTCAACCAATGGTTGCATGTTTTGAAATGGCTATGCCTGTTTACCAAGATGATTCAGTCAAATCTATCGCTGATCGTTTAGCAAAAGAAACAAAAAATAAAGGTCAGTATCACGCGTGTTAATAAACAATTAATTTTTACCAATTTTTTTTATCTTCTCAGATTCGCGTATTAAAATTCTTCGATACAAAGATGTTGAATTGGGCCCAAGATGTTTTCCATCTGTTGAAACTTTTAACCACATTTTAATGCCCATTGACTGTGAAGGAAAATTTTCGGTAGATTTTGAAACCAAAACCGTTTCATTATTAGAAAATGGGCAATCAATTCCGTTAGGAAATTTTCTCATTTATCAAATTTGATTGTTTTATTATTTATTTTCGAGCAAAAAAAATTATTAAAAAATTATTTACACTTTTTTCAATTCTCATTTTTTTCGTTTTCCCGGTCTATCGAATGCTTGTTTCATTCCACCACCATGCGATTGATGGAATTGTATGGCATGAACATTATCTTTAGCTGACCAAGCAGAATCAAATGCAGTCGTATCCACATCGGTTAGATGTGTATATTTTGTACGACCAGCACGACCGAAATTTTTCACCTGCATTACTGATGGCAATACGGATTTATCAAAATGATCTTCCAACGTTGGCTGTGCAAAATCTCGTTTGAATACTTTATCTTCTTCGTCCAAATAGAATGCACCACGATGATAATACTTTTGAAGAAATTTATATTTTCCCTTTTGCTGTTGATTAGTAACAACACGTGGATTCTTTTTCAATTCTTCTTGTCGTTCTTCTTCGGTCATGTTTCTTAATCGTTCGATTTCACGTCGTTCTCTTTCTCGTTGTTCTTCCTCTTCTTTTTCTCGTTTGATTCGTCTTAATTCACGAACTTTCCATAATTCGAATGCTGTTTCATCGTCTTCATCATCAGTGACGACCGAAGCTATTCCTTTGATGATGGCTTCTTCTTCGGCTGCGGCCTTGTTCTTTTCTCGTTCTTCTTCTTCACGGCGGCGATCTTCTTCAATCATTTTTAATGTGGATCGGCGACGTTCTTCCAATGCAATTTTGGCTTCCAATTCCGCTGCTTCGATTCGTTTTCGTTCTTGTTCCTCTTTTTCAGTGATGGTTATTCTATCTTTTTTCGAAACGAAAATCGGTTTTAATCGAGGCATTGCTTCATCTTCCGAATATTCGGATTCATATTCTGATTCTTCTTCATCATCATCGTCTTCATCATCGTTGTCGTCATCACTAAAAGCTTCATCTTGTGCGGTTTCTAATTCTAATTTACGCATCCTTTGTTTCAATAATTCATGACGACGTTCAATATTTTCATCGACATTGTCTTCGTCATCTTCTTCAGCATCGATTACTTCCCGAAGTCGATGACGACGTCTAATAACGTCACCGTCTTCATCTTGTTTTAATTCAGGATCAGATTCGTCTTGATCACTCATTTGACCACTTTTGATAATCTGTGGTTGGATTGTAGGACGCGAACTTTCTTTGCTTGTTTCTTCACGAAATTGCCTTAAACGACGCATTCGAGGATCGTCATTCAATTTTTCTTGGTCGATAATTGATTTCTTTTCGCGATTCTTACGAATTCGTAAACGTATATCATCATCATCATCATCGTCGTCGTCGTTATCGTCATCTTTTTCATCCTCATCATCGCTTTGCTTATTTTTGTTACTGGACAATGTGAAAGCCATTGAACTATGATTTTGATGACGATTTAGGCTTGGTAAGATCTTACGATTTTGATTATTTAGCTCATCTTCAGATGAATAATTATCTGATCCATTGTCGGATGAACCCGATTCTTCGGTATATTTTGGTTTACGTCCTGAAACATATCGTTGAACTTTAACTTTTTGCATAGTAATTTCACCTTTTTCATTTTTTACGGGAACAGCACCAAGTGGCCGTAATGATTGCACCGAAGATGGTTTAATATTTTTGTGAGTGGACATTATTACAATGTCAATTTTCGCGAATATTCCAAAAATTTAAATTAGAGTAAAAATCACATGAAAAAAATTGAATTTTTTGACAATAATAAAAATAAGACTCAACCAATTCAAATATGCCGTGCATGAACGACGTTACCGATATATAATTGAAATTTTTGAATTTTTTGCAATATGGCAATCACAAATTGCTGGATTGATCAACTATAGAAAAAGAAATTGTTTTTCTTTTTTCAAATCATTAACTTGAGCACCTGAGCTAATCAAATACATGATTTTTAAGAAAAATTAGTACTAAGCTAATAATGAAGTTTCCAATAAAATAATAACTCTATCTTCAATAAGGTTCAAAAATTTTTACGTCAGTTTAAAGTACCCGAATAAAAAAAATCAGATAGAGAAAAAAATCTAGGACAATATTTAAAAAAAATCCATAGCAAACAAACATACTAGTTCTTTAGTTTAGTTTTTTTTACACATCTCATCTTTTTGCGAGATTTTTTTTTTCTCAATTAGCATAAATCTGTTAGACAGCAAATATTTGATTATGAAGATCGAAATTTATTAGATGATTGCTATAAGAAAATTACAGCGGTCATTATTCATCATTCATAAAGTCGAGGTTGACATCTATCTATTTGAATCAATTGAAATCAATTAAAAAAGATATCGAAAGAAAGGTTCTCTTTGGCAATCATAATAATAGTCATCATGATTAGCTCTGTTCATTTAAATGAAAACGACAATGGTCTGCCATCGATGGTCATTCTCAGTGATATGATGATGATCAAAAAAAAGAACAAATGCTTCACAAGTTATTCATTCAAACATCCTAAATATCTTGTTGTTTCCCTTAAATTGCTGTTGTTCGATCGAAAAAGAAAGTTTATTTTTAAACATTAATGCGGAAATACCAATATTCGGATATTTATATAAGAAATGAATAAGCATCGCGTCCTTGTTAAACAGCAATCATAATCATCAATCGATATGGACAGTAAACAATAATACAGTGGTATCTCGATTAACTATAGCTTCAGATAACTATGACCATTGGTGAGATTAAGCTGTAAATCAGTCAGCTCTGTTCATAAGTCGATCATCATATATCCTGAGAGAACTTGAACGAAATATATTTTCATACATCGTGTTCCATTATTGTTTTCCAAAATGTTCATATCTGTTTTATTTCTTTTTTTTGTAATCGATTAAATTTTCAGTGATGAATCGATTGATCAATGAGCGGTGAAAAAAGATGAAGACATTGAGTTTTTAATCGGATTTTAGAAATTTAAATTTCAACAAAAAAAAACGATGCGTCCGGCAACAGTGATCATGATGATGACCTAAATGTGGACAGATTTATCCGATGGTGATGGTAAAACGAATGAAAGTTCAAAGACTGTACAATTTTATTCATTCATATAATTTTCATTTTCGGATGTTATGTCGATAGTGGTCAACAAATACCGACACGATAACGATGATGATGACCTCCTTTTTAGGTGATTTCAAAAAAAAGGAAGATTGTTTTTGATTGAGAGAAAATCTTGTTCGATTCGATTTGTTACTTGTATTATTGTTTGACTGTCATTTGGCTATAGTAGTTGAAAGTTAAATAGTAAAAATTTGTTGTCAGTTTTTATTTGTTCATATCATCGTTTGCATGTAAATTGCAGTGAAAAAAAAATTAATTTCACAACAATATGACGAACATATTTTTCTTTTCTGATTATTTATTATCTCTACAATGGCGAATCTAAAATTATTTACCTGTTTGTCCGGGAATGTATGCATTACTTGACAAAATTATTGCCAAATTAGCTAATTCATATCAAAAATTTGACAAAATTGATGAAAGATTCTAATAGTATTTTTCTTATCGTTTTATTGTCAGGCCTTCCGATTGATTTGGTTGATTTAGTAGGTGTTCAAATATCATGATAAAATTGATCATCATCATGATGAACATAATAATGATACGTTTATTTCAATAAACAACAGCAACATATCTTAACTAATATATCATTTGGATCGATATATTATTGATATTCAGTATATTGATCATGATGCAATATATTCAATGATACGGTTATCGGAAGCTTCGGGCAAAACAAAAAACAAAACCCAAAAAAAAATTCAATCCCTTTTAGTACATCAATAAATTGACCAAATATAATCTATTATAATGGTAACAACGATTCGATCAATAAAGATCATATATGAAGTATGTTGTGTATCGTATAATAATAGCCTTTAGCTGTGTTTTACTTTGGACACAATTAACCCTCCGCTATTCACGCAGCATTTCTCACGTCGTTATCCATGTGGGGTCATTTTTGACCCCAACTTTGATCGCTTTTAAATTA
>ERZ500997.284-NODE-284-length-14116-cov-6.012730_pt1 | contig 14116 bp, 14 predicted proteins | sample MGYA00248826_ERZ500997 | MGnify/ENA primary metagenome ERZ500997 (study PRJEB25958, sample SAMN03398524) | human skin metagenome | study: EMG produced TPA metagenomics assembly of the Human Skin Microbiome Metagenome (human skin metagenome) data set.
TGAATGTTTAAATAATTTGATAAAAGATTTAAATTGTATTGAATGTTATCATACAAAGTAATTTTTTTTTAAAAGATATAAATCGAAAAAAATGAAAAATTCAAAAAAAAAATATTTATTTCAAAAAATTGTTTTTTTTTAATTTTTTTTATTATCAATGGGTAGTTTCTTGAAACGGCAATTTAGTCAATGCCGAAACTGGCCATAGATCGGGTGTCAAATACGAATAGGTTTTTTGTATAGCCAAATATGTAGCTTTAGCAAAATTGCCCATAGTACATGTTGATCCACGTGATGATGTATAACAATCTTTAATACCAGCCATGGTTAATAATTTTTTCGGTACAGGTGCCGATACAATACCGGTTCCACGTGGTGCAGGAATCAAACGTACAGTTACTGATCCACATTTACCAGTTACCTGTAAATATAAAAAGAATTAGATTAGAAAATGTTTGAAGTATGGTCTTTCTTAATTGTCAATGTGATTATAATCACAATACAAAAAGCTAATGGAATATACTTCGGAAAATCAAGACCTCAAGTTTATTGAAACCATCGAAATGATTAACAAATAAACGAAGTCGGATTTTCTAATATTCAACGTTGACACGTAAAGTCAGGACAATCGGGATATTTAAATTATGTCCGACCAAAAGTGACTAAAAACATGGTCATTAAAAATCAATTGATTTAGTTCATCAAAGATCAATTTGATCCAATAAACTAAACCAATGATTCAATGATACCATGAACGTTGGTGTGTATGCAGGATGTATGTAAAAATTAATAATTTTTCTTACCTTACAAGGTACGGTATGTGGTTCACCGATTTTATTACCCCAATAACCACGACGTACAGGTATGATGGATAATTTTGCCATAATAATAGCACCACGAATAGCTGTAGCAACTTCTTTACTACATTTTACACCTAAACCAACATGACCATTTGAATCACCAATAGCAACAAATGCTTTAAATCGGGTACGTTGACCGGCACGTGTTTGTTTTTGTACCGGTTTTACAGCCAAAACATCATCGGTTAAATTACCACGAATAAAATGATCAATAATTTCAGCTTCTTTGATTGGCAATGAAAACCGATAAATTTCTTCCAATGATTTAATATGTCCCTGTACAACTAAACGGCCAAGTTTAGTCAAAGGATTCCATGCTTTTTGGGCATCTTTATCGGATTTGCCACGTCCACGTCCGCGACCACGGCCACGACCTCGACCACCAAATCCGCCACGAAAACCACCACGACCACCACCTCCTTCACGTTGTTGTCCACCGGCTGGAGCAGCGTCCGCCATTTCTATTCAATCGATTCAGAAATGAACCAAAATAAAATACAAATAAACAAAATTGACGAATAGTTTCTTCGATGTTGGATCGATCAAAAGGGGTATGAAACAATTGTTCGGGTATTTTTTTTTTAAAGAATTTCCAAAATCCAAACTTACGGGTTATGTCAGAATAAATTTGGTTGGAAAACGAACGAAACGAAACGATCACAACGAGGTTTGAGACACTTGTGAGTGAGAATATACAGCAAAGCACACCGTGTAAGCAGGAAACACGCTGTCAAATGCAATATTCAGGCAAAAAAGGAAGATCAGCCTTTTTTTTACCGACGCAAGCGCATTAAAAAAACAAAAATTAACTTTAAAGGCCATCTATCTGTGAACAAAATAACTAACTCAGACGATTATTTTGATTAATTTTCCAATTAATTTTAATTTGCGAAAATTTTTAAAATTTAATGATTTTTGTCGATAATCAAGCACAATAATTTCTATTCTTTCAATCATGAAAGAATAAGGGTTGATAAGATTTGTTTGGGGAAAAAAGTTGATTTTAAAAAGAAATAATCTTAAAAATTTCGTTACGTTGTCTTTGAACGGTAATCAATGTCTTTTTTGCTCTTGTAAATCGAATTATTTTATTTGTTGTGTTGATGATTATTGGCTGGTTGGCTGGTGACTTTGAATCGAAACAACTAAAATTATAAATATTGAATAGTTCCATTGTTGGTTTTTTGATGATAATTCATTAGGTTTGTATTGATCATCGATCGGTATTTTATGATTTACAATCAGTATTTTGTTTGTTTAGTTTTCAGTTGTGAATAGGAATTTTGGAAAAGAGAAACGAAAAAGATGCTTGTCCGAAACTTTTTACAAGCCGGTTTGTAAAATTTGTTTTTCATTTTATAAAAACAAAAAATTTATTGACTTTTTTCTCCAATCATTTTTTTCCAGGTCGATTATTGAACAATTCCCAATATCGAACAACATGGTTATTACAAAATCATCAATCAAATCGTATGTTATTTATGCGTGCAGCACCGCCATTACCCGAAATTGTTGATGATAATGAAGCTGAAGCAAAAGAATTTGATCCAAAACAAAATGGATCATTAGAAGAATTTCTTAATCTTCGTTTTGGACCGAATATGCCAACAATTTTGGATGAAAAAAGTGAACGACGTGATTTAGTAAATTTTCCTCGACCTGTTCGTGCTGATTTTCCTGAACCATGTCGTTTGGGTATTATACCTGAATCATGGTTTCAAATGTTTTATGAAAAAACCGGTGTTACTGGTCCTTATTGTTTCTTTTGGGGTTTTCTAACATTTTTACTATCAAAAGAATGGCTAGTATTTGAACATGAATTATTGGTCGGTATTGAAGCGACAATTATTTTAGGTTTTGCTGCCAAAACATTTGGACCAGCTATTCGTAATAAAGGTGGCGCTGAAGTTGATGTATGTTTTTCTTATATTTTTTTAAAGAAATTCATAATTGATTAATCTTTGTTTGTAAAAATTAGGCAACAGCAAAATCCTGGGATGATTGGCAAAAAGGAATGATTCAATTTCTAAATGATTACATTAAATCAGAAGAATCAGTTCGTGATGCACCAAAACATCATTCAGTTTTATTTGAAGCAAAACGTGAAAATGTTCAACTACAATTAGAAGCTGAATATCGACGAAGACAAATGGAAGCCTATCAAGAAGTACGACGACGTCTTAATTATTTAGTTGCAAAAGAAGAAGCTGAAAAACAATTTCAACAAAATTATATGGTACAATGGATTATTGATAATGTTGCTAAAAGTATAACACCAGCACAGGAAAAAGATACATTAAAAACAACATTGGCCGAATTGAAACGTTTATCCGATAAAACAAAAATCTAAATCTTTTCTTTTTTTTATTAAACAAAAATTCGTAATCATAATAAATGAATAGAGACAACAACAACAACAAAAGCAAAAAAGAAATTATTAATTAAAAATTCTAGTTTTTTTCCATTAATAAATTGATAAGGGATTTAACATTTTGCGTTTTGGGAGAATTTTTGTTTTGTTTGTATTGCTATGAGAGATAAAGTGATGAGGGTGAAAAGGGTTAAATTGAAAAATACACAGAACCACTGCTGACATCTAGTGATCATCAAAGATGACTGGTAAAAATTTTAAAAAAATTTAAAAATTTCTTTAAAAAAATCTTGATAAATTTCTGTTTACCTTGATCACAACCGGGAAAGAAAAATTATTTTTAGCAAATATAGGAAGCAACAAAAACAAAAAAATTTCAATAATTTTTTTTTTGCAAGAAAAAGCAGCTGATGATGATGATGATGATGTTGTTACAGATGATTGCATCTTTGATCGAAAATTGATGGAAAATAAAAAGCACAAACAAACAAACAAAAAATCATATGAATTTCATCTGTTATTTGCGTACTTTTGATCATTCTTTAACGAATATAGTAAAAAACAACGACGACCATGATCTATGAAATCATCATTTGCCAAACAACAACGGGGAGAAAAGAAAAGAGTTGAAAAACATTTGCCGTAGGAAAAAATTCTTGGCTTTAATTTTCAATCAAAGAGAGAGAAAAAAAAAATTCATTCATCATTTAAATGGTGATGGTGTGATGGAAGGAAGAGAAAAGAAAAAACGGTAACAATTTATATTAATCAAATTCTCATTAAACTAGGAAAACAAAAAAAACATCGCACTAAAAACAGGAATCGAATCCAAACATTTCAAAACCAACTATTTCGACAACAGACACTAATTACTGAGCCGATTCTGTGAGAAAAAAATTCTTTTTTGAAGCTTTTGTGGGCAAAAAAACAGCAACAACAATCATTTTTTTCATTGAAAAGAATTTGCTTTTGTTTTTTAGAGTCTCTCTTGGGTAATTATACACATTGTAATTATTAATTATAATTTGTAATTCATGGAAGGAGTGAAGAGAGAGAAATTATGTAAAAGGGAAGAAATTGAATTCTGATTATGATAATCATGATGATGATGATGATGATTTATAATTTTGATTAATGCCATCATCGTCGACGTTGTCGTTGATTCTTTTTTTCTCCCAGGTTGTTAATGTCAAAATAATCATTCAGAACGAAACATTCGATTTGTTTTTCATTTTCATTCGATTCTATTTCCACCTTTTCCGATCTTTTCGAACGTTAATGCTTGTACAACCCCACCGCAGTCGATATAGCAATTGAAAATTTCAATTTTTCAAAATCAATTTAAATCCATCCATCAACAATTATCATCAGGCTATTGTGTTTTGTTTTGTTTCTCAACAAAACAAAACACACACACACATCTAAATTTAGCAATGATGAAAAAAATGGCATCAATGGAGAATTCATAAACAGAATTCGGGTTTTTTTTTGGCAACAAATGAAAAGAAAAGAATATTCCTTATTCAAACACACACATGTAGGAAGATAATGAGCAGAATAACCGAATTCTGTGAAATTCAAATTCATCTAAATATGGTAATGATGATGATGGCGGAAAAAGGGAAACCAAACTGTAATTGTTACTCGATTGAATGATTGATGCGTTTCATTTGGTTTTTGAAAAATTTTTGACCAAAATTCAACAACGGAAAATAATGATGATGATGACGTAACATCCGACTATTTTGACAGAAATTGTCGATTGCATCAAAAATTTTTAAGTGAAATTTTTTGCTCTTGAAATTCATTTCATTACCGAAGAAAAAAATCCGATCTATTTTCCCGCAATACCTCTACTCTCAACCACCAGCCGCATCCCCGCTTTCCCGCCGGGTGTACTTGGCAATAATTGGCCATGGCATTAAGCATCGTTTGTTCGTTAAATGTTTGCAACATAATTTGAGAAAAAAATTAATCCAATTAGGAATTAGATATCGTTTGTTTATCATTCAAGGCCATTCATATTCATATTTTCAATGTAAAATTATTCCATCCACGATTCGATTCGGTTGCTTGACAACTTGATGATCATCATCATCTCTATTCTGTAAAAAAAAAGAATATTCTTTTTCTCTTTTTTTAATAAACACAAAGAATTTTCTCTGGTTGCATCCAATTGCATGAAAGAAGAACAAAAACCGATGCCAAGTAACCTAAAGAGAGAAAAGGATGCAATTTTTTTTTTCGTTTGAAATCATCATCATTCAGTTAGTCAGTTAGCCAGGTTCAATTCATTCATTTCGTTTGTTAATTGAATTTTACTTTACTTTCATAATTATCATAATTAACCAACCAACCAACCACCATTATCCAATGTGCGTTTCAGCAAAATGCAACAACAATAACGAAAACAACGGAAAAAAATACGCAATCAAACAAATGCGATTTTCTTTCTTTCTTCTTTCTTTCGATCATCATCTGCCGAAAATGATTGTTATTTTTGTTAATGTTGTTGTCATTTAGCCAAGAAAACGAAACGAAGAAGAAAATGTTCTGTGTTTTCTCTTTCAAAGAAAGAAAGAAAGGTGTAGAAGTTTTTGAACAAAGAATCATCATCACCATCGATGAAATGAAGAAAACCCACGCCATTTTTCTTTCATTTTCATTTTAGTTTTCAATTTCACTTTGTGATGATGAAAAAAACCAGTAAAACAAAAACTTTTTTGCCGAATGATAAACGATAATGATGATTATTCCGTAAGAACGAAAAAAAAACATTCGAATGTTTGACTGACTGAGTCATCATAGCCGGTATTCTTTCTTTGCCGTCCAGAAACAAGAATTGGATAATTTCAAAGAATTTTTCTTTTTTGCAAACGAAAAAACCAAACAAGATTCAGTAATTGAAAAGATTTGATTGAAAAAAAAATTCAAGGTAAGATTTGCTTTTCTTGCTGTTAATGTGGTTGTCACGTGATGATAACTTGTTGTTTTCGTTTTTCATTAGATAATTTCAATCAACAAATATTATTGAATTCTTGTTTTGGAAATTAAATCGATATTTGATCATTTAAGCAACCAAAAAATAGTGAACATCATCATAGTGATTTGTTCAACATTTGATGATCACATGACATTCTTTCGTTTTTCAAATTGCCACCGGTTTGTTACATGTACACACGGTGCGTTTTGCTGCTGTTGTAATTTCCATATTTGGTTAAAATGATGATCATCATCCTCTCTTAATTTGGCTAGTTTAAAAGTAGAGAAACCAAAAACAAAAATTTTTTTTAAAAAAAAAGTTTTCAACAAAATATGAAAAGATTACCTCTTTCGGTTCGCCATTTGTGATTGATTAATTAATTTTTTCTCGTTTTGATTCAAACAAACAAAATGCAACGATCAAATCAAAATAATCATCATCGACAACCAACATCACCATCTTCATCATCATCAACGAATAATCGTCGTAATTATAATCGATCTCATAATAATTTTAAATTTCATAATTTTGTTTTTAATGAAACAAATCAAAAATTTTGTTTAGAAGAACAACATGGTAATAAAAAAATAACTGTTTTACATTGGAAATCAACGGATGATGATAAAAATAATCAACAACAACAACAACCATCAAAACAACAACAACAACAATCATCATCATCAGCAACAATAAATCTTCGACAATGTGATTCGGATTCAAAATTGATTAAAAGTGAAAAATTAAAATTTATTCCATCATCAATCATAGACAACAATAACAACCAAAGAGAGGATAAAGCTGATGATGATGGTCAATCGATTATCAACGAAGGAATTCTTCAATCTTCATTATCATTTCCTTTGATAAAAAATATCGACAAACAACAACATGAACAACAACAACAACAACAAAAATCGAATACAGAATTCATTCGAAAACAACAACAACAATTTCTACCTCATCCAATATTGGGTAGTGAAAATAGTTTCTGTTCAAGTGGTCATTCTTCTTTTCATAATAATAATAATAATAGCTCATCGTTATTATCATCATCAGGAAGTAATTTTGATTATAATGATGTTTATAAATATAGTGGTTCATCGATTGCAACAACATCCACATCATTATCAGCAGCAACATCACAATCATCATCATCATCGGCTGCGGCAAATAATATTAATTTTTCATTAGATAATCTACAATTGAATGAAAATTGTTTTCATTTTCGTAGAAAAAATCATTGTGGTAACAATAATCCAATTCAAAGAAGAAAAATTCATCATCCAATTATTGTTGACAATGATGCAGATGATGATATTGATTCGGCCGTTGATTCGGATGATTTTGATGATGATGATGACGATGATGATGATGATGATGATTTATTTTATCGAACATATCGTAGAAAAATTCAACAAAAATTGGAAAATATTTTCAATGATGAACATCAACAACAAACGGAACAACCATTGGATTTATCATTGAAGAAAAAACCCATGGAAACGATTATAGATATTGATAATGATAATCATCAGGTGATGAAAGATCTCAATCCAAGATGTGATAATGAACAACAACAACAACAAATACGAAATGATTTATGTCAAAGTCCATCAACATTATTATCATCGATTAAATGTTGTTCACCATCGATTGTTGATAATGATAATGATATATCGTTGTTGAATCGTCCATCACTAACAACAACAACAAATCCATTTGTATTTAAACAACCGATACCATTATTGGATGATGATCATCGAATCTCTTTACCATCATCTTCGTCATCATCGTTTGATCATCATCATTTAGAATTAAAACCATCCAATTATCATCAACGAAAATCATCAATCGATTTATTCGATACATTATTAGAAGAAGAGATACAAAAATTTCTGAATAATTCGGAAAGTAAAACAACATCGTCGTCGTCGTCGTCGTTTATGGATACAGAATCATTGTTGAGCAAAAAACAACCATTTTCGAATGATGATGATGATGATAATGATGAATTTGATAGGAAAATTGATAGAAAATTAAAACAATTAAAAAATGAAGTAAAAATGATTAATAATAAATTTACCGATAATGTTGATATATTTCAATTAATGTCCGATACATTTAATGATAATGATCATGATGATCATAATTTACGAATGCATTTTAAATTTGATTTAAATAAAAATCTTGAACCATATAATTTGGATAATAATTATCGTCAACGTGGCCATCAATCGACATCGACATCGTTGATGAATACAATTCCACGTAGCCGTTTATATCATCGTAATCAGATAAGACGTCATTTGGAGGATGCATTCAAACAGAATGGTTTTCTTGTAAAGGTAAAATGTTATACATTTTCGAATCTTTTATTGATCTTTTAAATTCTTTTCTATTTCTACCTAACCCGTTTAGACAAAACAAATAAGCGATGCTAATAATTCGGCAATGTTTTGTAAATTTCGACAATTAAGAAAATATACACGTTATTATCTAAAATCATGGCATAATCATTTACCGGATGAAGTGAATAAAATTTGTAAAGGTTTTCTACCACCACCATCATCATCATCATCATCATCAACAACATCGACATCAATCAAATCTGAACATCCAATATTTATTCCAATGGATGATCAACATCGAACAACCACATCGACATCATCAATATCAAGATCTATGGCATCAATGGAATCGAATAATAATCATCTAATGGAATGATAATGATAATCGAATTGAACCAGGAATTGATTTGCAAAAAAAGAAACCAAAATCTAGTCACGAAAGATTATGATTTAACTTACCTACTCACATACCCACATACACACACAAACAGACACATTTTGGGTGATAATAGCCGATTCGAATGTTTTTTTGGTCAAAAAAAAAAAAAAATATCTGTGATGATTTTTGTTCGTTTATTTTTCTGTTTATTTTTTTTGTTTGATTTTTAATTTCTATGGAATTTTTCAACAAAAATTGGTCACTGTGTTTATTATCATCACTCATTTCCTTCCTTCCGTTTTTTTGTTCACTGCTTTTTTATGATAATCCTTTTCCATTTCGGTCGGTTTGTTTCAGGGGGGAAAAAAATTTTGTCTCTGGTCAGTGTCGGCTTGATCGAACGGCGAGGAGAGAGATTTCGATTTAATCTAATTTCTGGTTTCTATGGGGAAAAAAATGTTTCGAAACAGAAGTGAAAAGTTTTTTTTGTATGCCGCCGCTGATGATGATCCATTTAATAAATTGTTTTTCGTTTTCGTTCTCGTCGTCGTTTCATAAATGAATAAATCTGGCTTTTTTCACTCGTTTTGACATGATGATGATGCCCGAATATGATGACAATTTTTGTGTTTTTGAATTGATTTTTTCATTGAAACAGAACCACGACAACGATGATGACGATGGTCTTTAACATGAAAACGATTTATCATTCGAAATGAGAATTCATTATGATTATTAATGTATCATTGTTATTTAAGGATATCAAAAAAAACCAGAAGATTCTTTTCTTCTTTTTCACTTCAGAAATCTCCAGAATTTAACAAAATTAGAGCTCCCCCCCTCCAGAAGACAAATGAGATCCTAATAATCGTGGATAGCGTTAATAATAAAAAAAATGAATCTTTGGGAAGCGTGAAACTTTTTTTTTCATTGAAAAAAAAAAATCTTCGAATTAAATAAAACGACCAAGACGACGACGATCGAAGTGAACCGAATTGGAAAGCGAAAACTTGCCAACAAAATCTTTTTGAGTATCGATCGATCGATATCTTTTTTCAATGAATAAATGAATGGAACAACAATAATGGCCAAATGACAAAACCAAAAAAATTTTTTTTTTGTTGAAAAATTTTATTCCAACCAAACAAAAAAAAAATTGTCAATCAGCAATTTGTGTATAGAATAGTGGGAATGAGAAAAAAAATGTACAATGACAACAACAAATGTTTTATTTTCTTCGTCTTCGTCGTTGTTGTTGTTGTCGTTTCTTCTTTTGAAAAAAATTTTAAATTTAAATTCACAAAAACGAAAACGAAAAAAAAAATCACATTCAAATTCAAATTCGATCCATTTTCATCATTTGCGCCTTCATCAACATTCGAACATTCGAACAATCGAACGTTCGTTGTTGTTGTTAAGGGAATTCTATATTCATAGCAGTGAGCCAATTGAAGTGGCAATAGTCAATTCCGGAAATTTTATTTACAAAAAAATTCTCTCTCTCTTTGAATTTTTTGAATTCTGTGTTCGAGAAATGCAAAAAAAAACAACAACAACAGAATATTTATTATCATCACATCATCATCATCATTGTTGTTGTTGGTTCATATTCTCGATTTCAATTCCAGAAAATAGTTTTTTTTGCTGGTCTGGTTTGTCATCTTCATTGTTGTTGGTTGGTTGCTATAAGAATAACTTTCAGTTATTCTTTTTGTCTGTCCAGAATACTGTGTACTATCGATGAATATAAAGAAGAATATCGTATTTCAAAGAAAAGAAAAAAGAAAATTCTCGTTAAAAGAATTGAATAATTTTTCCCGTTTTTTTTCTTTTTTCGTTGCCAATTGCGAAAAGCAAAAACAAAAAACAAACAGCCTTGTTAATGATTGGCACTATAAGGATTCTTTAATGGAATTAATGGAATTCCTTAAAACAAAATTCCTTAAAACAAAATTCCTTAAAACAAACATCAAACAAGAAAAAAAAGAAAAAGAAAAAATTCCTTATAAAATTTACAGAATTTCAAGAATGTTTTTTCGTTTAATTGACTCAATTCGTTTGTTTGGTTTTTTTTTCACAGAAAATTCTTTTCACTTTTTCCAAACTTAAGTAATCAATTAATTAGTTCGTTCTTTTTCTGTTTTGTTTCAAAAACATAATTTTTTTTCGTTGAGAAAAAAAATTTATTTTATTTCATTTTCGATATGTATCACACACACACACAGTGAAATATAGACAAACTGAACAAACAGATTGAGAAATTATTGTGCGTTTTTTGTTTGTTTGTGTTTACAGAATGGTGAAAAATGGAATGGCAAAATTTCTTCTTTCGTTGATTGTTATCCGTTGTTTACGTTAATAACGTTGAACATTATCATTTGATTGTTGGATATTCAATTGAATCATTTCGAAATGATCATAATTTTGATTGGTCGGTTGATAATTATTTCGTAATTGATTATCATCATCGATATTATGGATGTCGGGTGTTTGTTGATCGAAATCATCATCATCATTATCGTTGGCCATTAATAGTCATAATTGTGATTGTGAACCGGGGCCAAGAATTTTTTCAAATTTCATCAAACGTAATTCACATAATTGCATTGGTATACAGGCAAAAATCAATATGATTATTAATGAATAGATTTTTATATAAAGACAAATAAATTCACTTATTGCAAATGCAATTGCTAAACCTAAATTATTCATTGAATATATGGTAAGAAATGAATATTTCCATTCATCCGGACAAAATGTTCGTAAAACATTTGCTTTGTAAACAAAAATGATGATGATGATCGATTTCGATTGATTGATTGATTGATTGAATGAATGATTGGTGGGACGGGGGAAATTGGAGAGAAAAAACAAAACAAAACAAAATTCAATAATTAACATTTTGAATGATTAAAAACATGGATAAAATTTGATTCAATTTTGCAATTAGACCAAGTTATTGAGTGAAACACACAAAAATACAATTATTATTAATATCAAATAATACAAGGTGGTACATCAAGATGACCATCATAACGTAATGTTGAATTTTCTTTTGTACAATATAAATTATAATCATCCACATTTTGATGATTATAATGATTATTATTATTATTTTCAATCAATTCGGTAATATTTTTCAACATTACCATTGATTGTTCTTGTTGTTGTTGTTGATTAAAATTATGATTGTTTTGAAAATAATAACAATGTGAACAACAACAACAATATTGAATGAAAAATTTTGATAAAAAATTTGATAATGATAACAACCATGATGATGAAAAACAACAGAAATGATTAAAATGATCATCATCATTCGAATTTGGATATTTATTCATCAATATTTTTGCCGCTGATGTATGATGTTCATCATCGTCGTCGTCGCCGTCATCGTTATTATCGTTACCATCGTCATCGGGATTTTGTTCCAAAAATTTTACACGAAATTTTTTTCGATTTGATTGTTGATTAGAAATTTTTTCATCATTTTCCAACATTCGATTCGAATGTTGTTGTTGTTGTTGTTGTTGATTTAGATTCTGACTATTTTGATCCAAATTGTCAACATTCGTACATGTCGAATCTTGTTGTTGTTGATGAAATAATTCAGGAAAATATTGTCGAATTGTTGAAATAGAATGACCAAATTTTTCTAAAGTTATTGATGTTGGTATTTCCATTATTTCTTCGTTTGTTGTTGTTGTTGTTGTTGCTGCTGTCGATTTAAGAATTGATTTTAAAACAATTTTTGAATTCTGACCACCATCACCATCACCATTTCCACTATCGATTTCATCATCTTTATGGTGACGACAAACATTCATTGCGCCAAATTTATTCAACCTTTCGTTTTTTTTTCGTCAAGATTCTTTTTTTGGATGATAATGGAAAAATGATGTCAGAAAAAAAAACCAAAAGCCTAAAGGCAACTTTTGATGATGATGATGATGATGCGGGTTAAAATGTTGTTGAAAATGTTTTTTCTTTTCTTTCTTTCTTCTGTCCAAAAAGAAAAGAAAAGAAAAACAAAATTTCATGTTTCGTTCATCATCATCATCATCATCATCGTTTTTTTTCTTGTTGTTACTTTCATAGTCAACAAACAAACATACATGAATGACAATAACAACAAAGAAGAAGAAGAAGAAAAAAAAATCGATTAGATGACATTGAATCAATATTTGTTCAATAAATTTGTTTCTTTTCCATCACCAACAACAATAATTTTTTTTTATCTGCATGAAGTTAATGTATACAAAAATTGATTCGAATGTTAAGAATATATTTTTTTTCTTCTTATTAAGACGATGAAAGTATATTTTTTCTGTTACATTGTATAAAATTATCAAAAATATTTATACGATAAAAGTTATTTTTCTTTGGTTGAAATGAATTTTCAAATTCATTCATTTCCTGAATATAGGGAAAAGAAAAACATGAATAGAAATTGTAATATCCGAAATAAGAAAAACAAACACACGAAACAAAATAGAAATGTCATTTGATGTGTGTGTAGGTGGTATGTTTGAAAGTAAAATTAGTCAAAGAAATTCAAATGAATCATCTTTGGTTGAAATAAAATATCGATTTTTGAATTTTTTTTTCGTTTTGTTTCTGGATTGCTTATTATCTTCGGTTTCTTCCATTATCTTGCTTTTTTACTCTTGATGTTTATCCATCCATAAATGATGTTTGCGTTCTTTTTTTCATTCTACTTATCCATCATCATCATCATCAAGATTCATGTGAGTGATGAAAAAGTGTGAAACAAGAAACTTTGCTCAACTTTTATTCTGCTCTGTTTTGTATGGTTTGTTTGTTGTTTGTTGTTGTTGTTGAAATGATTCAACCAGAATAAAGGGCAAACAAAAAATCCATTTTAAGGAAGAAAAAAAAACATGGAAGATTTAAGGGATGAAATGATAACAACAACAACAACAAAATTCCAAACATGGCATTAATTTTAATTTAGTTCAATTTATTATCAGAATTTAATGATAATGATGATGATGATAATAGATTTTTTTCTCGTCGTTTTCTTATGGGAGAAAAAGAAATGATTATCATCATCATCATTATCATTATCGTCAGTTTTCGTTTTTTGGGTTCATCCGGTTTTTTTCTGGATAAAAAAATTGATGATTTTTCTTATTCTATATAAAAATCAATCAA
>ERZ500997.285-NODE-285-length-14105-cov-8.408043_pt1 | contig 14105 bp, 13 predicted proteins | sample MGYA00248826_ERZ500997 | MGnify/ENA primary metagenome ERZ500997 (study PRJEB25958, sample SAMN03398524) | human skin metagenome | study: EMG produced TPA metagenomics assembly of the Human Skin Microbiome Metagenome (human skin metagenome) data set.
TCATATCTGTCATCATGTTCAAGATCTCTAAAGAAAGAAAATAATAAAGCACTAATATTTGAGCTTACCTCATAGTTTCTGAACGAATCAATACATGCACTTACAATCTGAATCTTCGGATTAGACATGATATTTTTTTTCTCTAATAACAAATTGTCATTGAACGATCATAAATCATCTGATAAAATCATTTGATGATTTGATCAAAGTAAAACTTCAACTAATACAATGTTCATGTTGTGGATGTGATTACAATGTTCATCATAAAGAAATTTCAAAGACTTTCAGATCTAGGTCTATTCTCATACAATCGATGTGAATGTACATAAAGTAAACAGTATAATTTATTCCGTTATTGATTAAAACATATTTAGATTCACCATGCTGCTTCATTTGATTGATTATTAACAATGGCAATGATCATCTCCTCATTCGATTAATTGATTGTGTTTTAAAATTTTGGTCAAGGATTACCTGACATTGAAATTATATGAATTCATATAGTTTGCCTCATGTGATTATGAGCATCAAGTTTGAAAGATCAACTGAAAAACTTTTTCTCATTAAGTTACCATAGTAAATTGGGTGATAATAATGATAATGATGATGATGGACAGACATAGGTTTATGAAAAAAGATGGGTGGATTGTTTTCTTGTCTTGTTTTTAAAAAATTGATTTATCATTTCAAGAAAGTGGATCATTATACATTTCGTTTTCTATTCCGACATAGTGTGTTTTCCTTTCACCTTCACTGTCTATTTCGTATATTAAATATGGTGTGTCGAAATTTCATAATTTCGTTAACGATCCTATTATTTTTCGTGATGTTTTAGAGATAAATAACAGACATGAATGAATATATTTTTAGCCCCTCTTGTCAACATTAATTCAAGTTTTTATCAATTGATTGATTGATTGATAAGTAAATTAACTTTCATAATCCATCAAATCAGAAAATTTATTGATTTATTTGAGTTATTTTTTTATTTGTTCAAATGTATGACTTGAAGATTAATATAGAATGATTTGATTTATATTATTTAATGACCATAGCCATAAGCCAATGGGGCACCATAGCCCAATGGAGCATAGCCGTGGCCAATAGCCAATGGAGCAGCACCAAGAATTTTACCATATCCGTAGCCCAAGGAAGCAGCAGCCACTGGAGCAGCATAATTATAACCATGGGCAACAGGAATAGGAGCAGCTGCGATCACTGGAGCTCCATGTGAAACCGAAGTGGATACATGCGTTCCGATTGGCACGAGCGCAGATTTTTGTGTCTGATAAGTGTAGGCAGCTGGAGCTAAAAGAGCTGGAGCCGGAATGGCCGAAGTAACCACCAAAAGTGAGGCAAAAGCAATCTTTAATGAGAAATCAATGAAAAAACTAATTTCAATACCGAAATACAGAATTACTTACAATGATTTTCATTTTGGATAGTATTCGGTTATGTATTTTTACGATTCAAAGAATAGTGAGCTAATGAGCGACGTTTGAGACGCGTTTTTATACGGCGATTAAGAAGAAGTTTCAAATTTTTTCAAGACCAAAAAGGATGTTCCATATAAATGTTGCATCTACGTCTTTAATTCATTCAGCGCAACATTCTAGCCACAAAATCATGTTATTAAATTTAAACACAAAGGGCTTTCTTCAATATACAAGAAGTTTCTCTTTCATCATCAACGCTATGATCATCCTCATGGTTGTTGTACAACAGGCTTTGAAATTTCCACTTGTTCATGAATACAAACGATAGATTTGTACATTCAGATGATAAACATGTATTTGTTTTTATGTTTCGAATATGATCGAAAGAACATTATATTAAACGATTTTGACATCTCGAATAATTCGACATTGACAATCAAAAGATGATTTTGATTAATACAAAAAAAAATAATTAAATTTAAGACGCAAATATCAACGTCCACAATGATCATACAGGCTTTCGTAGTTGACCATCAATCCGATTAACGAATGCATCTGATCCGATTCAATGGTGATCAGGTGATTCTTATTAAAATCGAATCTTTTTATTTTTTGGGACGATTTTTTTTCAAATAAAAATGAATAATAAAACGCATTGTTTGTTTGGATGAAAATTATTTAATTGTTATTTATATAATCCGCATCGAATCGATTCAGAAAATATAGAAAACATAATGATGAATGATGTGATATTAATATAAGCATTTAAATTGGATCAATTTAATGCATCATACCATGACCGTACATGGCACCATGCATCATTGGAGCACCATGCATCATTGGAGCACCATGCATCATTGGAGCACCATGCATCATTGGGGCAGCGTGCATCATCGGGGCAGCGTGCATCATTGGTGCAGCGTGCATCGTTGAATGGACCATGGTTTTAACTGGAATCAAACCTAGAATAGCATAAAATTAATTTGGACAAATTCTTAAATAAAAATCGGGTTTAATTTTACTTCGATGCGTTGATTGGTAGGTGACAGCGGCTGGAGCCATCATGTGCATGGCTGGAGCCATCATATGCATGGCTGGAGCCATATGCGTTGGAACGGCGGCAGCAACGGCCAAAAAAGCAGCGAAAGCAATGATGAATTTCATTTTAGTTTCGTTACGGGTTTTTTCTGGATTTTAAGCTGAATTGCGATTGAATAATTTTTTGCTAGATGGATTCGATTAGTGGATGTCGTTTGGCTTTTATACTGGACGAATGGGCTTTTCAAGCTTACGAAAATATTTCTGAATCTAATTCGAATGCATTACAAAAAAAAGAAACAAAATATTGCTAACGGTCGGTATAATGATAATGACTAGGACAATGTAGGCTTATTTCCCAATAAAAACAATTCCATCAATTCCAATTTCAAGTTTTTTCGGACATTTCCTATAATAAAAAATACAATCATGACGTGTTTATTTGTTTTTAGGAGCAGTTTTTGCACTTAGAATAACGTGTCAAAAAGAGAACACAATGTGAATCAATGACGAGAGACTACGTCACATAAAGACAATAAACAATCGATGAAATTTGGATCGACCATTTTGGACAATTTGTTGGCATTGGAATCTTGTATATCAATGTCATAATTGGTTATTTCCATTACAAACTTGCGGTCCATTTTATTTAAAAAATAGCTTTTCTCATTCAATTATAGTTAAGATAAATGTACGATGAAATAAAAATCCGTAAATCGATCGGGTGGTGCTGCTTCTTAAATGTTGATGGCCACAAGATTTCCATTGTAGATGACATGAATATAATTAATGCCATTTGTTATTGTTCAGCCCAAATGAAAAATTCGCTCATATCGTAACCCTGAATCTGATCGATTTGCCTGTTGGCTGAATTGAAATTATTCTCCTCACAATTAAGGTATGCAAACAATCACAAATTAACGCAAAACTAAAAATAGATTAAATTATTTATTTTTCAAATTGATCATTATCTTTTTTGCAGTAAATAGTCATTTTTCGATTGAATTCAATTTTTAATAACATGTCAATCATTCTGATCGCGATGTCAATATTTTCGTTTACAAATCGAAGAAAAAATTTAAAAATCAGAAAGTTACCTTACTCTTGCAATAGATGGTGCAGATTAGAAATAGCTTTTGAATTTTAGACACAGATATTTAATTTCAAAAACAAAACTCAAATAAAAACAAATATTTTATTGCAAAAGGCACCATGCATTCTTTTTTATTATTCATTTTAAAATTTGAAATTCCTATAAAATTGATTTTGTGAGGTACGGACAAGAAGACAAACCAATTATGACTGAATAAACCAGCCTGGAAGTTGGAATATAATATATACAAATCATTGCAAATAAATTAATTATAAACTAACAACATCAATGACGAACAGATGAAGAATGAAAAAAAGATTTCAAAAAACAACAAAAACAAAAGGCACATCTTCCACATATAGATTTCGGTTCATCATCATCTTCATCGCTATCCGAACGTTTATCAGCATTTTCGTTTAACATTACGATTCAACTTGTTGAAGTATTGGTGATGTTCGAAGATGTTTCATTATTATTACTGGGAGTTACAGATATTTCACTTTTCACCGAATTGTTTCCACTTCCAGAAGTGCTATCGGTTGCAGCACCACCGCAATCTGATGTTGCTCCGGAATCGCAAACAGCTTGTTGCGATACATTTGTATTGGCAATATTATCATCTTCACTTTCTAATGAGACTAGTGCAGATAATAGATCTGAACGTTGTTGTTGCGTCATGCCTGAATGAATCAGCTGCACTAAAGCGTCAAACGTTGCAGAAGGAAAATCCTTGTAAAGGCTGTCGATTAAAAAAGAATTATAATCAAGTTGATTAATTTATCAGTAATTCTTACCCCTGAATTTGTCTGGTCAAAGCATCTCGTTGTATACAACGAATATTGTCTAGAACTTGTGATGATGGAGCTTTCAATTGTGATTCGAGCCATTGAGCCACGATTCTGTTGTCTTCCCATTGATGTTGCTAGTTTAATGAATAATAATAACGATCATCATTATAACATAATCAACATCAATTATTCAATTGCAATTAATAAACTTACATTATGTTGCCCTGTATGTTCAACAAACCAACGACGAATCATTGAACGGGCTTCGGCATCATTTTTATTCAATATGACTCGTTGGATTTCATTCTTTACTCTATTCTCACAAAGTCGCCGTTTTAATACCCAATAGAAATATTGACGAGATGTACGCCATGGAACAACTTCAGTAATACAACTCTTTTCATACATTCTAACAGGAGTATCATGAAGATCGGCGAAGGATAAAGCTACTTGATGATACATGCTCATCAACATTTGTTCACGTTCCTTCAGTTCATTCTCAATACTAGTTTTTTCTTCGAGTGATGTAGCTTCGCTCATCAATTCTATAAAAAAAACATTTGTGATAAAAATGATTAAAAAATAATAATAACTTACTGTTTAGTCGTTTACATTCGGGATCACAACGAAGCATTGTTTTGATCAAATCTTTTTGACGGAAACGAATTTCGACGGTACCTTCGGGTTCAAGTACACCGCCACGGCTATCAGTATCAGCATACATTTCCATATGTTTGGGATTAATCGTAGCGTCTTGAGATGTTTTGTAATCAGTAAAAGTAGCAAAGAACTTGAAATAAAAACTTACCAAGAACGGCCCATGCTCCACCACGAAGTTCGCCATATGGTGGAATATAGACAATGATAGGTTGATTGTATTGATGCAAAGCATCGACAATGTAAGCGCCGAATTTGACTACTTGATCATACATGTCTTTCATACCACCGGAAAAACCTCTCCAATTAGCAAAAATAATCAAAGGTAAATCTTCCCGATTAAAATCCTGTATGGCTTGCGCAGTTTTGTAGGAAGAATCCGGAAACCAAACTTGTCCAGCTTGTGATACAACTTTAGTTTCTGAATCCAGATTAGCAGGATCAGCAGGAATAATCAATTCAACTGCCCGAGTTTCAACAGCAATCACACCAACTGGAATACCACCAAGTCGAGCTCGTCCCGTTACAACGGTCAATGCCCAACCGGACATAATTTCTTGCCAAGAACCACGATCGAAGAAGCCATCTTCCCATAAACCTTGATTGTTTTCTCGACCAGACAACATCCATCGCGGATCATAAGGTGAAGGTGAAGGAGAAAAAGTCACTTCCCGTTCTATCGGATCTATTGATTCCATAATTGGCAATGGTCGATAGCGACGATCCGGCATATAGGACAACCATCGCAAAATTGTTGACACTCCTTCCAGGTCATCTTGAGCGGTGACATGAGAAACGCCGTTCGCGTACATTATTTGTATGCCGCCTGTATATAATAGCGATAATAAAGAAATCATGTTTATAAATCATGATAAAATTACAACTTGCCTAATTGATTATTCGAAGTATATACTTCACGACCAAGTAATTTGTTCAGAGCACTAGCTCCAGTCAAAATGATATGCGAATTTTCGATTTGAATCACTCGTTGAGAAAGACGAGCCAGATAAGAACCAATACCAATGGCTCGACAAGTAACCATCGTTATGGTAACGATTTCATTGTAGGCTTGAGATGATTCTCCGGCTATCATACCAGCGTATTTGAGATTTTCTACGCTTAAACCATCTTGTGCGCCAATAATATCGGTAATTTTGTATCGTGTTTCACCATTTTCTACAATTAGCTCACACTTTACAGAATCAGCAAGTCTTTTATATTGTTCCGGAGTCAGATAAATATATTTAAATCCTTTGTCAGGATCTTTGTCATCAAACCAGGCAATCTATTTATAATGATAAATCTATTAGTAAATCGGAAAAGTAAATAAATGAATGAATTTACATGAAAAGCATTTTTGACTTCTTCAGCCAGACCGATTCGCGCGCCAGAATTAGCCGATAGATAAATACGGGGGATTTTTAATGCTCGTGCTCTTTCCGAAGCTTTCTGGAAAAGCATATCTTCTTTTGGCCCGAAAACACCCAATAAATGAGTTATATCATTACCAATGACAATAATATCACGACCTTCAGGATATTCGGGAGTGAATAAAGTGATTCTCCAAGCAACCATTCCACATTCATTTTCGCCTGGTACTCGTCTCATTTCAACTAAACGCGTTGGATTGGCCTGTTCGATGACTAGTTCCATACATTGCATTACTTGAGCTGGCATTTGCATTTCTGGATGTATTTCAAGATATTCTTCCCAAATTTTGATCAAAGCTGCTTGAAACATATCCGGAAAATCGTAAATATAAGTAGTTCCATTTGATTGAGCTTGAAATCGTTTCAATTGAAGATAATCTTTTGTCATATATGGTGTCGAAATAGGAAGATCGTGCAAATGGCCAGGTTTCCCAGTTCCGGGCCATGCTTCAAATTTCATCGTTCCAGACAATGTGTCTAAAACTTCTTTATAAAGATGCATATCTAAATAATAGCCAGATTCATTGGCCAGTAATAAACGAATTGGAGTACATTTCGAATTGGGCGAAGGTCGAATAATCATTCTGATTTCGGCTTGCAAAACACGGAGCTTCCATAGTCGTGGTCCATATCGCATCACCATGTTGCGAACATTTTCAGCTATCTATTAAACATATTGAATATAACGGAAGATTTATGATATAAAAGATTAAAAATTAAAAAATTATCTCATCAAACATACGTAGGGTACTTTGGCCGGATCCATCGTTACTTTGGGTACAAAATTTAAAAAGATGTGATTGCAATCGGTTTTGGGTGCCAAATGATGAGTAAAAGCAACTTCCAATTCATCCATTGCTTCAAGCAAAAGACGCTCACCTATGATCAGATCAATTTAAAAGTATGCAACATTTTAATAGTGTGTTTACCTTCATTTTGCAAAAATTCATAGCTAGCTTCCTTGGTGATCAAATCAGAATGGCGAATTATTGTACGAACAAAAAATCGAAAATCCGTAACTTGTTGACCAGGAGAACGAACTTTTGCTTTTCCGAGATATAAATGCATTTTGTTTTGACTGGCTGTAGGGACAGCTTCCAAATCATAATTTCTGAGACGATTAATTTCAAGTTGAAACGCTAATGCTGGTTCTAAATGTCTGTAAATTTTATCTTCTGTATAGCCATCACGATAACGATATGTAAAATAACGTGGAAAGCGATATCTATCACAAATAACAAAAGTAGCGCGACGAATGGAATGTTTTTCAAGTTCAGAATAATGTTGTTGACAAAATTCTTCAAATTGTTTGGTCAACGTAACATCATCCTGGCCTTCACATTTTATCGTAATGTTCAGTATATAGATTGGTTCAGGCTCTTCCAACAATGAAGAACTTACTGAACGCTTAGCCAATGTTTGTTCATTCAATGAATTGGTAGATGATGCATTGATATCACCGTTAACAATCGACCAAACACTATCGGATCCATTTAGTTCATCATCAACTCGATGAATAATGGTGAGCAATTCGGAAAAATTAGCATCTAATTGTTCCATATTAAGAAAAGAGGCGATCAAACCGACACGATAATTATTATGATTGAAATAAAGAGCATCATCAACACCGGTAAATGCTGGAGTGGTTGATTGGAGATTTGATGAAGAAGCCGATGATGTAAGCTGATTGGCGGTAGTCGATGGATGGGAATGAGGCAATAAAAAATGATATACAGCACAAGGTATCGATAGGTCACGATTTCCGGCGGCAGACATAGACGCTGGACCTATGGACATAGAATTCGGACTACCATATAATCCTTTTGATGTGTAAAGGCTATCTGCAGCCGATCCTAGCGTAGTGCTTCCGATCGGCAATTGATTAGAACCACCGACACCGATGACTGAATGCTGTAATGATATCATTTCATAAGAAATATATGCACGACGAACATAAACTTCCTGTGCAGCACGACGAACAACACTGTTTGGATGGTAGAAAAATTGGTGCAACACATCAAATATTGAAGTTTCACTGATGATCAATTTATTCAGTACGTTCGGCTCGAATTCATGTGAATAGATGTCGATAGCGGATAGAAAAATAGATTCCATTTGATTATGACGTAAGGCATAAGGTGGTTGATGTGCCGATATCAATACCTGTCTCGCTCGAAGAGCAACTTTAGAATTTTCCGATTTATTTAGTAAAGTCAATGCATTTAATATCGAGCTTAGTTCATCAGTTATACCAGGTTCTCTTCCGCAAAGATGGTCGATAAGTTTAATAATAAGTTGATTCTTACGACCAACAGCCAAATGTGAAAAAATGATTTGAACGACTTTTTGCATACCTTCATCTTTATATTTTTCTCGCATCGCAGATACACATTTATCGTAATGACCAAGCTGGAAATGTTGTTCAACTTCAATATAATTACGAATCAAATCCTGCACACAAGAACGCATTCGACCTCGAATTCCATTACGATATCGCTGTACCAGTTGCACAATGCCTTGAGTATTCAAGAAGAAAACATCACGATCGGAACGTTTTTGTAATGTGGCTGCGTACGAATCAATGACAGAAGCAATTTGCTGTGAAGGAAATGCAGCTAAAATAGCAGTTATATTGCTGGAATAATTGTTAAGCAATTTTCGAATTGATTTTTCTACTTGAGGTGGAATACGTCCAGAAGTTGAAGCGATAATATCTTGAAGTTCTAATAACGGTAAACGAGGATCACGTAAACAATCCATAAATGTTTCGACATAATGAGTCATGAAATTGCTGAAATATGGTTCTGACAAGACGTAACCGGAAAGAACATTACCCAAATGAGTTTTAGCTTGTTGAAAAGTGACATTCAATTTAGGCTCAACATGCGTTCCATGAGAATCGTTTGTAGATGAAGACGATGAGGCACCGGAAACACCAGAATCATTTTCACATTCTTCATCCAAAACATCAAAACCTTTAGTATAAAGTTCGGCACGATGTACACGACTTGGATCATCAAGCTCTAATCTAGCCAAAATAGATCCAGCTTCGAGAACTGCCCCTGAACGTTTGGCATGTTGTAACACTCCAGATTCTTGTGTAGTTAATGTCATCACCATTTTCATCACTTCGATTTCAGCGTACGCTTGGCCAGCGTTAACGTGCGAACCATCTTCGATAAGAAATTGTAATAATTTACCAGTGGATGGTGATCGAAGAATAGTAGGATCATTTTCTTTTTCAAATACACAGGTTTGATTACCGATTACAATTCGATATCTATCTACTTCTTCTTTCATATAAGTAGTGTATGATGAATGATCGATGGACAATAATAGTCCCGAATCAGACATACGATGTACTTCAATTTCCTTGTAAGTGCCATTCATGATTAAAAAATATGAATTAGATCCAGATTTTGTCACTTTAACGACGTATTTTTTTCCTTCATAGATTAATTCTACATCTTCATTATTTGTCAATGTATTAGCCGGTAAAATTTGTCCTTTTTGTAATGAATTTTGGAAATGTTGCCAATTGGACACCATTTTAGAATCAACAACGTGAATGCAACCACAAATTAATGCTAATGAAGTTTTTGGTTTGCCTGATTGAACGCGTTCAGCAATCAATTTATCTAACCAACCGGTATTGAAATTATTTCGCTGAAAATCTTCTGTTTCTAAAAGTGTAATCAGATATTCAACTGTTGTACGGAAATCACCACGAATCGATAGTTCTTTCAATGCTAAAACCATATTTTCTCGTGCCTCTTCGCGATCTTCACCCCATGAAAAACAATGACCAAATTGTGAATCAGCAAATTCATGCAAACCACCGAGAGCACCGACGGAAAAATAACCCCAGACATTTTTCGAACTTTTGAAATTCAATTCTTGAACAGTACCACTGGAAGGTTTAAAACCTTCATCCGGATTTTCTGATGTGATTCGTGCTGCAATAACATGTCCCCAAGGTCTGTTTCGGACATGATTGTCGAAATCGATTTCAGTATCACCGAACGGTGACTCTCCATAAAGTAAACGGATTTCCTTAATTCTATTTAGTTTGAGACCCATAGCAATTTGCAGTTGACAGGCAGGCAAATTAACATCAGCAACCATTTCTGTACAAGGATGTTCAACCTGAAGCCGAGGATTCAATTCAAGAAAGTAGAATTTTTTGTTTTGTGGATCATAAAGATATTCGACGGTGCCGGTGCTAACATAACCAACCATTTTAGCCAAACGAACGGCAGCTTTTTCCATCTCTTGGAATGTACTTTCATCAGCAATAATGCACGGTGCTTCCTCTATAATTTTCTGATGGCGACGTTGAATTGAGCAATCACGGCCAAATAATGAGATGGCATTACCATAATGATCAGCTAATAATTGCACTTCTAAATGACGAGCACAGGTGGCCAATTTCATCACAAATATTGGACTGCCGGGAACTTCATTTTGCACTTGACGAAACATCTGTGGAAAATCATCAGGAGATTCACTTTTTCGTATACCTTTACCGCCACCGCCTTCAGAAGCTTTTATCATAACTGGAAATCCGATGTTCTGTGCCGCAATCAAACCTTCATTCACATCAGTTACACAACCTTTTTGATAAAGATCTGGTGGTATTTTGAATGTTTTTCCCTCTTTCCATCCCGGACAAGTTAATCCAGAACCAGACCATGATAAAGTTGGAACCTGGGCCGTTTGAGCTACGATCGATGAAGCGATTTTATCACCAAGTGCCCACATAGCATTACAAGGTGGACCCATGAATGCGATGTTAGCCTTCGTAAGCAATTCAGGTAAGCGTGGATATTCCGATGCATGTCCCCATCCAGCCCAAACACCTTGCACATTCATTCGTTTGGCAATGTCAACAATTAATTCGACATTAGCATAATTGTTATTGTTAGTTCCACCAGGAACTGGAACATATTGATCAGCCATTTTGATGTATTCAGCATTTGCCTTGAGATCTTCAGGTGTTACCTGGAAATAATTGAAAGAAATTATAAACCATATGAACACGTGGAAAACATGCAAAACATTACCATGACAACAAAGCGGATGGCTCGTTCATTCCGAAAAATCTCATAGGACCAACGACGTATGGAACGCATACATTTAACTGCAGCGATACCATTATTCGCAATCAATACTTTATTAATCACACGTGTACCACCAAAACGTTTGATAAATTCTTCTGGTGTTGCGATCGTAAAATCCTGTTTGTCGGCACGATCCTGGCTAGACAGATGTATACCAGACATTGATTGTCGTAATTGTCTTGTTTGCCTATTGATACGTTTAGTATCCATCGTTATTGACAAAAAATTTTGTCCTTTATCACTGGTTTCTGTGGGGCTAAGGGCATCCAGCAGTATGTTAGATGCTTTTAAATGATTAGAAATGCTATTTTTGTTGTTTAGATTTGATTTTTTGAAATCTTCTTCATTGGAAGATGACGAATCACTATCGTCAGGTGCCTGATCGATTGTAAATATTGGTTTCGTATAATTTTTCTGGTTTTTGGCGTCAAAAGGAACACTATTTGTGATATCACTATCTTGCTCTATTGGACGTTGTTGATTCAGTTGAGATTCACTAAGGCGACAAAAATTTCAAAGAGAAAAAAACGACAATTAATTTTCAAAAAATAAATTGTAAAAGAAAAAAGCTTGTAAATCAATATGCCAAACAATTTCGCTGAAAAATGTGCAAATGTGAATTGAAAAGAGATTGAGGCAAAAAAAGAAATGAAAATTCAAAAATGAATGAAAATCATATTGACACAAGAAAATCACATCATAAACTTGATGAATGAGGAAAAAAATGCTAACTACACGTACGTATAAAGCATTCACCAACAAAACATAGGTGATAGTATTTATAACCACATCTATAATCGTTTGAAAAATTAAAAATGATAAAGGAAAATTTTACCATTCAAAAAGAATACAATTTCTATTTTCAAATCAGAATGTTATTATTTTTAAAACAAAAACATTCAGAATATTGAATTTGAGAATTTTGATCAATAATGAAGGGAAAAACAAGGAAAACATTTGTAAAAAATCTATAATTATTTTTATTGGAAAATCAAAATCAACAGCAAAACAGGCAAAACTTTATAGATTGAGTGATCGTCATCATTTTTTTTCATTTTCAATTTCATCACATTCGTTCAAGTTTAGATGGACTTGTTTTTTTTTTCACACAACAACAAAATATTCAATTCAACCAACAAACCTAAAGATGAAACTGTTGGTTGTAATAGTAATAATAATAATAATCAACATGGAAAGCAGAAGCAATCCAACACTGAGATAAGGATAAATAGTATTTTTTTCTTTCTGTTTATTGCACATCAAAACACAGGAGCCAAGCTTGCTGAGGGAAAACATTCATAATTTCTGGGTAATGAAGAAAAAAAATTAGTGAAAGAGAAAAGAAAAAAAAAGATCAATGAATTAAATAAGTCGTAAGATATATGAGGGAAACAAGATTTTTTTTCAGAAAGCTTTTACTCCTCAATAAATAGCGAATACAATATCGATTAACTTAATGAGGATGACTTATATAATGTTACATCATCAAAACGGAACAACTACATGATTACACATTGTGTAAATACTTTTTACTTCCAACTTAAATCAAAACATCACGAGTTTTTTTTAATTTTGACATTAAACAACGAAAAAAATAGCGACAAGGTTGTATGATATACGTGAAAAATGACAAGAAATTCAGTTAATGTTTTTTAAAAGCTGGATTTTAGAAAAAAATGAATGAATGATTAACCATCAATGTTGATCATTGTGCTATGATCAGAATTATTTGGCCATCAAATCCTGACCATAGTGGAGATGCATGAATCAATGAAAAAAAAAAATCTTACCGTTTTTTTTTTTTTTTTTCGCTAACAATCATCCAATTATTTGTTGCCAATTTTATACAGGCCAATAAACAAACAAATGGGGAAAAAATTTGTCTTCAAGAAAAATGAACGAAGAAAAAGAAGAAATGTCACGTCAAATAAATGGAGATAACTATGAATGAATACAATAATGAAAAAAAAATCTAGACCGGTATTATAATTATGCCTGGAGACAGACATATAAGGAGAGAAATAGCAAAAAAAAAATTATATATGTTTATCGATGAAACTCACAAAAACGTCTAAATGACAATGTTTGAAAATGGAATCTAAAATTTTCAGAAAAATTTGGATGAATAGTTTTATATGAGAAAAAAAGAATCATGCGAGAATGAGCCAATAAGCCACGCAGTCACTGAAAGAGAGAATGTAAAAAAAATCCATTTAAAAAAAAGCAAAACTGTTTATTAATAATCTTGTTATTTATCAAATCAATCAGACAAATCAACGCGTGATTTTTTCATTTGAATGGCGCGACAATTTTGTTGTTTATAATAATAATAATAATAATGATTGAATATCGAATCATATACCAGAAAAAAAAGATGATCATCATCAGCATACAATGTCGTGATTCATGATAAAATTATTCAAAAAATAATTTAAATCAACTTTGCAATATAATACCCATCATCCTAATAAAAAAACAATTTAATGCATTTGAAAACATATACAGGTAGAGTTTCACAATGTCAAATTAACGAAAGGATTAAA
>ERZ500997.286-NODE-286-length-13995-cov-4.765136_pt1 | contig 13995 bp, 13 predicted proteins | sample MGYA00248826_ERZ500997 | MGnify/ENA primary metagenome ERZ500997 (study PRJEB25958, sample SAMN03398524) | human skin metagenome | study: EMG produced TPA metagenomics assembly of the Human Skin Microbiome Metagenome (human skin metagenome) data set.
ACAACGACAATTTAAATAATTTTTTTAAATTTTTGTTTTTTTTTTAAATTTTTCAAAATTCAAAAACACACCACCAATGTGAAGAAAAAGCAATATTGAATGAAACGGAAAATGTCATTACCAAACTACTGCCATCACCACCACCCGCAAAACAACAAGAATTACGAATAACAAAATCGGTTGAAAATGAATCGAATCATCAACAACAGATTTCATCGTCATTATCATCATCGACATCATTACAGACAAAATCATCATCACCGAAAACAGCAACCGATACAAATTTATTATCACCACCAACAAAGATTAAAATCAATCAACAATTGGATCCATTTCAACAAAATAATGATAATAATCGTCAACGACGTCAACAAAGAATACGTTTTCGTGAATATTGTATTGATGATTTTCGTTTTCTAACTGTATTAGGTCGTGGTAGTTTTGGTAAAGTTTTATTAGCCGAATTAATTACAAATTATGATTATTGTTATTATTTTGCAATAAAATGTTTAAAAAAACAAACAATTATTGAAGATGATGATGTTGAATCAATTATGATTGAACGTAAAGTATTGGCATTGGGTACATCGCATCCATTTATTTGTAAATTATTTTGTACATTTCAAACTGAGGTAATTTGTAATTTTTTGCCTTACCTGGATTTAATTGATTTTTTTTTTGTTGAATTGTATTCGATTAATAGAGTCATTTATTTTTTGCAATGGAACTTTGTTCCGGTGGTGATCTAATGTTTCATGTACAAAAAGAGGGAAAATTTTCGGAAAATAAAGCAAAGTTAGTTTTTTTTGTTGTTGAGAAATTTTTCGGAAATTTAAAATTTTGTTTCTTTGAAAAGATTTTATGCATCCGAAATGATCTGTGCATTATGGTTTCTACATAAACGTAGTATCATTTATCGTGATCTCAAACTAGATAATGTTATGATTGCTAATGATGTAAGTTTGTTTTTGTTTTTTTAAATGGAAAAACTTTTTTTATAAAAAAATCAATCACCATATAGGGACACATTCGTTTAGTTGATTTTGGAATGTGCGTTGGTAAAATGTATCGTGAAGAATTTTTACCATCAAATTTTTGTGGTACACCGGAATATATGGCACCCGAGGTATGATTATTTGAGATGAAAATTATTGTAATTTTTTTTTTGGTAATCTTTTTTTTCAAGATTATAAAAGGTATAAAATATAATCATTCAGTTGATTATTGGGCATTAGGTGTTGTTATTTATGAAATGTTAGTCGGTACATCACCATTTAACGGTACGGATGAAGATGAATTATTATGGAATGTTTGTAATACCGAAGTACATTATCCAAAATTTCTTTCGGAACAGGTGAAAAATTTAATTGTTTTGGTAAGTGTTTTGTTTTTGTAAAAGTTCAAAAAGTAATTTTTCTCTGTTTTTTTTTGTCGGAAAGTTACTCAAAAAAAATCCACAAGAAAGACTTGGGCTACCGAATAGTCCGGCTGGTGAAATTGTACAACAACAATGGTTTCATGGTATACAATGGGATTCGGTGGAAAAATGTCAATTAAAACCACCATTCATACCGAAATTGGTTTGTATTCGTTGTTTGTGTTTTGTTTTAAAAATTCATTTCTCTTTTTCTTTTTTTTTTAACACAGGCACATGATGCAGATGTATCATATTTTGATCAATATTTTACCAAAGAAATTCCTTGTATAACACCATGTGAAAAATTAATCAATGATAATGATCAATTATTGTTTCAAGGTTTTAATTATACTAATCATAGAATGACTGAATGAATAAATGAATGAAATCAACAATCAAACATCAAATAATTTATGTATTTTAAAAATCGCTCAAAATTATAATTTAATTAAAAAATAAAATTGAAAATTTTTTTTTTTTGGTTACAACATTCAATGAATCCTCTGGAAAACAACTAAGTATTATTTACAAATTTTCTTTTTTTGACGATAATGATGAGAGGATTTGTCAGAAATGCTGATTGTTATTCTGGTTGTTTTTTTGATGAATTGAATTGGAAAACAGATTTTTTTTTTGTTTTCAAAACTACAAAATTGTGATCGGTCACGTGTTTGGTTTGTAAAATTAAAAATTGAAAAATGTTATGGTTTCTTTTTATTTTGTTTTGGAAATGAATTTTTTTTGGAAACAAAATTTGTTACAACAACAATAATAATAAAAGAATAACAATAACGAGAAAACTGTGTGGTAATTTTTTTTTTTTTGAAAACAAAACACGTGTCAAACACACGTACCAACAATCTAATGATTATCATCATCATCATCGTGTGATACAATCGATACAATCGATTCATTCTTCGGTTTCAATTGTTTGTAATCAACGATGCTGATGATGATTTGAATAAGCAACAGCACTGTTGGTTGTTGTTGCATAATAATCATCATCCGTTGTTGTTGTTGTCGATTCATTTGATGATTGATTTGTCATCATCATTGTCATCATCATTAATGATTGTGGTGGCGGTAATGATGATGTTTGCTGTGTTTGCTGTTGTGGAATCGATGATATTGAATGTGGTGTACGTATAAATGGTGAAAATGTACCCATAGGATTACGTTGTGCTAGATTTATGCCTAAATTTTCCCAATTAATCCATGATAATCTTGCTGTTAAATCTAGGGTTAAATTTTTGTTTTGATTAATAAAAATCATTATCATCATCATTATCATTATCATTATCATCATACCACTTGTATTCCATTCGGCTGTATGTTCACCTTTTAATTCACCGCGTAAACATTTTTCAATATAAACAATTGGATCTAAATCTGAAGCTAGTATTTCTTTTAATAATGCAATATATGCTATGGCTAATCTTAATGTATCAATTTTTGATAAACGTTTTTCAAATGGAAATGTTGGAACATGTAATCGTAGCTCTTCAAATGCTGAATTTATACTTAACATTCGTTTACGTTCACGTACGCTAGCTATATTTTTAGGGGAAAAGTTTTTTTTAAGAAAGTTTTCGGAAGGAAATTTTGCTTCACTTACAATTCTGTGTATTGATCATTATCATTGTCGAATCCTGTAATTGATTAGAATTTTTATCCGAACAGCAATCATCATCACCACTGGATATACCTGCGTTACCACCACCAGCGCCACCACAATCATTAGTTTCATCTTCATTGATCATTGTTGTTACGGATGATGATGTTTCTTCCATCAACAATTGATCATTGGATGTTGAACGAATCGAAGATGAATTGTCGATGATTATTGATGGATTTGATTTTGATCGTTTTGTTATCGATGATTTTCTTGATCGATCCGGAATTTTTTCTTCTTCATCTAAAAAAATAAAAAGAATATTTTTAAAAGAAATTTTCCGGGAAAAAAATTTTCAAAAAAACTTTTTTTTAATTACCATTATCATCATCATAATCCAATTTATTATTTACAATAGATTTATTTTTACGTTTATTATTACGAGTATTAATTTTATTTTCCATTATCATAATTCCATTATCAATCGATGGTGTTGTTGTTGTTGTTGTTGTTGATGATGAAGATGATGATAATACTGGTGATGATATCGGTGGTGATGATGATGAAACAGTAGCTTTATTATTCAATGTTTTAACTACCATATGATAAGATCTATCATTCGATTGTTGTTGTTGTTGTTGATTTGTTATAAATTGTTGTTGTTGTTCGAGAATTAAATTGGTTGAATGAAATGATGTTTCATCATTTAAAAATGAATTTTGATTACGAAATTGTTGTTGCTGTTGTTGATAAGGATATGTATGATGATTAGTCGATGATGGCGTATAGCAATGATATGATGATGGTGGTGCATCCACATATGACGTATGATGATGATATGGTGATGATGAATAATCAATAAATTGATTATTATAATAATTTGATGTTGTTGCTTGATGATGATATGAAAATTGATGATGCTGTGATGATGCTGATGCGGATAAATTATGATATGAATCAGATAAATGATGCGGCTGCTGCTGCTGCGGCGGTGGTGGTGGTGGATGTATATGATCGATAGCCATTAAATTATTTGGATGATGATTATTTGTTGAATATGATGATGGCGGTGGTGATTGAATATCGGAATTCTGTTGTTGAAAATGGATTGGAACAGTTATTGTTGATGATGTGGATATAGGTCGACAATATCCACCACCACCACCACCACCATAACCAATAGCATAACCACTGCCAATACAACAACTTTGTAGTGGTAGTTCTGGTGATGATATTCTTGTTGTTGTTGTTGTTGTTCCAAATGAATGATGATGTTGTTTAGATTCTGTATATGACATACTGTATGATGATTATGATTGTTTAGAAAGTCAAGAATATTCTTGTTCTCCTTTAGGGCACATTTAATCAAAATCAAAAAAAAAATGATGATGATAATAATCGATGCCAGATGCATATACAAAACATGAAATGTGAATGAATGAATTTGATTGGTTTTTTTCGATTTTTTTGATCAGAATTTGTTTGTTTGTTTCAGTTTAATGTTTTCACTGAAGATTCTCTGTATTGGACACTTGTATGCATAATGAAAACAAAAATGGAAAATGGAAAATCTGCTACCAGATGACAATCAATTCAAGTAAACTTTCAAGTTGTTGTTGTTATTGGTCCTGGATCAGACACCAACAGCAGCAGCAAAAAAATTGATTATGATGATGATATGTGACATAAAAATATGCTTTTGTCACTTTAATTTCTTTGATTTTTGATAAGTTAATTGTCGATTGCAGAACCTGTCGAACAGAAAGCAGAAAAATTATTATTGATCAGTTTGTTTGTTTGTTTTTGACAAATTATTGATTTTCATATGATGATGAATTTCAATTCAAAGTTAATTCAAGAAATTCAAGTTTCTGGTTGGATGTTAAAATGTTGATTGAATTGAATTTTGGAATTATTTGTTTTTGTCAAAAATAGGAGACGAAAACTTTTTATATCCACAAAAAAACTATATTCGGTTTCAACATTGTGCCCCCATTGTAATATTTTGGTTTGGTTTTGCCTTGCAGCAACAACAACAACAACAATAACAGATTCGGATTTTTTTCTGGAACTGTAGTTCTGATTCTGGAGATTTAAAAAAATTGAAATATATCACGCCTCAATTCACATTCAGTGTTTCAATTTTGAACGAAAAAAATCCTGGGGCGGAGCTTTTACGTTGTTCCAACAATAACCAGCCAACCAACGGAAGAAGAAAAAAAAACTTCTGCATTTGACGACTTTTTTTTGTTGTTGTTGTCATCCCTCCCAATTTCACCCCTCCTCCAGCTGAATCTTTTGTCAGCCATTTTGATTCCATCATTATAATCAGTAATTCCAGAATCTGTTTTTGACAACCAAACATTATTTACATTTTACATTCTATACATTTTCATCCAGTTACTATCATGTTCACAAATAGAATTATTATTCAGCAAGAATAAGAAAAAAGATCTGAAATTGACAGCAATCATTATTGTCTTCCATTTTTTTTTCTTTGTTTCCCCTTGTGTTTGTTCCAGAAAAAAATTGAATCCAAAATTGCAGCTATTTTTACACCTATAAACCAGAACACACAATCAACAAACCAATAAGCATGCGCGATTTGATTTAGAACACGCCCAGAAGATATTTCCACCAAAAAAAAAACAATGGTCCTGCCCCCACTTTTCCACAATTTCTGGAAAAACTTCTGGAAATTTTATTTTAATTTTTCTGGTTAATTAAAAAGAAAAGATTTTATTTTGCAAATTTTTTCATGGTGATAAATAAAATGAATATGGTCCTTCAATTTGTGGTAATAAATGCTGTTTATAATAAGTATAAATGAATGTTATAATTAATTTTAATAAAATATAGATCAATTCTATTGGATGATTAATCAATGATAAATTACGTAATGATAATATCGATGTTCTCGATGTTGATGATAAACTTTGTTGTTGCTGTCGATTTGTATTGAATGCATTACCATAATAAAGTACTTTACAAGTACGATTAAACATAAATATTGATCCAATAAAACAATAATTTGGTTGTTGCTGCTGCTGCTGTTTATATAAATTTTTTAGCCACATATTTTTGATAATTCCATGATATTGATTATTAATTAATGTTTCACAACAAAATTCCGGTAAACGATATCGGTTATTCTGATCATCATTACCATGATTATCATCAAAATCATCATTAACATTACCACGACCACGACCATTAGTATTATTAAATTTAACAATACCAATTAGGTCATAGGGTGATTGCCAGCCACAACAACGATTCATTTGATGCCAATAATAAACATCTGAATGATAGCAATATTGTTTTGGTTTTTCTACAGATTTTTTCGGAAATTTTAAACTTCTAATATCATCTGGAGTGGAATTTTTTGTTGTTTTCGAAGAAGTTGTTGTGGTTATCGTGGTTGTTGTTTGACAAATATGATCACCAACACGATTAATTTGTATATAAAAATCCCGTTGAACAATATCATCATAAAAATTCCAATCAATTTGTTGTTGTTGTATGATTAATGATAATGATAATGTTAATGATAATAACATTATTGTATCATATGCAATATATTTATCATGATAATTTGTTATAAATATTTGATAAAACAATAATAATGATGCTATTATATTCAATATTTGTATTAATATTAATATTATATAGAAAAATAATATTAATGTTGTTGAATATTGTTGTAATGTTAGTTGATTAGTTGTAATGATTGATTGATGTTGTTGTTGCGATTGTGGTTGCGGCTGTGGCTGTGGCTGTAAATGTCGTAAAATGGATGGTAGATAATATTTTATCAATAACATTGGTGAAAATAATAATTCTAATGTTGCATTACTAATAATCAAAAGGCCACACACTAATAGAAAACAATTACGTATTAATATTAATACTTCATAGAAAAAATTCATTTTTTTTGTAATTGTAATAGTCGGTTATGTAAATGACTTTATCAAGTTTATCGTCGTTTTTTTCATGAAGAAAGAATTCTTTAAATGAATTTTTATATATGCACCAAAGATTGTTTATTTCAATTAAATTAGAATTTTTTTTTGTAATTTTGTTTTATTCAATTTATTTATTTTATTACAAGAAAACATTGTGATTCATAGTTGAGTGAGGTTAGGTTGGTGACTATGATTCATAGTTGAGTGAGGTTAGGTTGATGACTATGATTCATAGTTGAGTGAGGTTAGGTTGGTGACTATGATTCATTGTTGATTGAGGTTAGGTTGGTGACTATGATTCATAGTTGAGTGAGGTTAGGTTCTCTAATTTTTTTAATTAATCTTTATAAATATCGGATAATTAAGAGAAGAGTGAGAGAAAATTTGAATTTCAATCAAAAAAACGGAAAATATTTTTTTCAATTTTCATAATCACATCGGATACACACAATGATGATGACACGCGTTATTATTGCATAATCATCATTGATGTTGATGATTATGTGACAAAATATGGTTTTTGATGGTGGTTGGTATCGGGTATTATTGTTATTATACTTGGGTCACACGTTACATATTTTTGTTTTGTTTCGTTAAGTTTCCTATTGAATTGAATTGAAAATTGAAGGGAAAAAAATGTTTCAATTTGTCAAAACCACAACAATTATTGTTTGTCAAACCGAGAGAATATCTCTCTCTATAGGGCCTAGATTTTGTTGTTGAATAATAATAGAAAGTGTGTTTGATGGTGGTGGTGTGTTTGGCACGGATTTGTGAATGCCTATTGTGTGTGACCGATGACGATAATCGTTTTCATTCAATGAATGGTGGTGATGGTGAATGAGATGCCTTCAATAATAATCAATTAGTGCCGAAAAATATTAAAAAAAAATCCATTAAAAATTTAAGGGAAAAAAAGATTGTGAAAAAAAATCGATTCTTGATATCGATTGACACACAACATTTATGAATGAAAGAAACATTCGAACTTTCGAATGTTTTCTTCTCATTCGCGAATTTTTTTCCTTTCGATTCATTTAATTTTCGATGATTATTGATTACAACAACAATTTTCCGATTGATTGATTGATTCAAATTGACTTTTATCATTCGATGGATGTATATTTCGTGAAAAAATCAAGTTTTTATTATGACATTTTCACACACACACACACCGACCGTTTGATCGACCAGCCAGCCAGCCATCATCATCTCTCAACCGACCAAAACCATATTGTAATCGATATAACAATCATTACACACACACCAGTGAAAACCATTATACAATCAACCATATTCAATTCAATTTAGTGAATAAAGCTTGAGTGAGTGAGTGGAAATCTTTCAATTTCATTTCGCGTCATTTGATCCTGATTTTTCAAATGTGATTGGATACACACACACACAATGAATATAACAACGAGCCATTGGTAATAAATATACCCCGATTATAAACAAATTTAACCATTCATTCATTCATTTTTGAAAATAAAAACCAATCATGAATGAATTAAAGCATGAAATTTCGTCTTTTCTTTTTACGGTAATCATCATCGTTGATAATCATCATTATCAAAATGATAATCGTCATTTATCGTGGGAAAAAAAAATTCCGGATAGAATTTTTTTCGAATCCGAAATTCTCCCATTGATACAATGATTCTTTTCTTTTGAATTAAGAATCTTGAAATCTTTTAGTTTTTTTGAATTTTGATTCAAAATTTTCTTCTTTTTTTGATAAAATTCAATCAAATCCAAATTTTTCTTCTATATGATCCCTATGTCACGTGTTTTTTGTTTTTTGTTTTTGTTTCTGTTAAATCTTTAATTCCAACAAATCCATCATTTTGTTTTTGAAATTTTTGAAATTAAAATCACCATCCAAATTCGCACTATGATAATCTCCATATGATTAGTTTGTTTTTTCATCTTCGTCGAATAGTGAAACAAACAAACACATTGTGAAAATCACACACACACACCATGATTATGATTAAGTGATTAAAAACGAACGAAGGGAAATCGAATCAAACAAAATTGAATTTCAATAATCATCATATCACCCATATCGCATCAACCAATCGCCATTCTGTGGCAAAGAATTTATTCAAAGAACAAAAATAAAATACAGAAAGAAACATTGGATATTGAATATTTCTATTCCTATTTCTAATAACTGATATGTTGATCGTAGAGACTCTCACCACCACAACAAATAAACAAACAACAATTCTAAGATGCATTCAACATGATGGTCATAATTTGTTTGAATGGCATCATGATTTTTTTTTGTAATGGTTATTGTTACCATTCAAATAATCAATTAATTTTGTAAACATTTTGGTTAATTTTGAAAGTTGAAAATTAAATTAATCAATAAATTTGTGGGTTATATTGTTTGCACCAATATAAAATAATGTGTTTGGCAATTGATTTGTGCGAAAAAAAAATATTTTTTTTTATTCGAGAACGAGAAATAAATCGACAATATTTTTTTCATTAAAATTCACCGATTTGAAAACAATAGAACAAAAAATGATGGTGGTGAAAATGTTTTTATCGTTGATGCTAATGATGATCATAATTATTCCAATGTTTAATTGTCAATCATTTGCTTATAAACCAAGATTTCATCCAAATGGTTTGCCTGAACAATGTGGTAGACAAAAAGTTCGTGATTATCTTGATTGTCAAACAAAAATGGAAAATAGATTTGAAATTACACCTGATGATTATGTAAGTCATTTTTTTTTAATTTGAAAAACTTGAATTTTTTTTAATCAATCACTTTTTGTTTAACCCTTTTAACAACTTTAATTCCTACCATCACCACCCAACAACAACAACAACAACAAAAGTATTTAGGATCAGTGAAATTTTGTTGTTTTGTTATGTTTCAAAATGAGTGTGAAATAGAAATTGCCAGTTCTTGTAATAAAACATTGGGTGAATTAACAGATAGAGCAACAAAGAATCGATTTGATAATTTTTGTCGACCATTTATGAAACCAGTAAAAACATTTTGTTATCCATATGATAATAAAAATAAAGAAGAATTTTGGTTTTATTCAAATTGGGCCATGAATTTTACTAGTTGTCTTATTGGAATTCCATTATTTTTCTGCTTAATCGGTCGATGGTTTATGTTTAAAGCAAATGATGTAATAGGTATATTTAAACCAAGAACTTAACAAAAGCACAATGTTAAACATTAAGACACGAATTACAATTACACAACATCAATTTGTACAAAATAAACATACATTACACAAAATTTAAATTACTTTTCTTAACATATTTACACACATTTATCCTATACCAAGGCAACATTAAATATCGATGATTTTTTTAAAATTTATAATTACCTCTGCTCAAATTATATTCAAAAAGAAAGTTTTATAAACTTGTAGTACCCCTAATCATTATATCCACCCATATCGTAAAAACAACAATGTTTTCAAATCTAAATCGAAAAAAAAAATTTCGATAACAAAACTTTTTACATTTCATCGCTTGAAGTATCATGCCATCTATATTAAGCAATTTAAAACAAGTGTGTATGTGGATTTGACAATATCACATTCGATTTACGTTTCGAATTTTTTTCATTTTTCCGAAAAAAAAATTATTATTATTTTAAATACGGAATTATAATAATGTTTATTTTTTTGGATGACAATAAGGTCAATGAATCTGAAATTTACGCAAAAACAAAGAAAGATCATCGTTGAAAGTAAGTGCATTTGAACTGATGATCTTTTCCTCTTTTTTCCCCCACTTCTTCCCCGGCCGCTTCCCCTTCCTCACTTTTATAGAAAAATAAACCATTAAACTTATCTACACGCATGTTCAATTTGAAATTGAAATATTTCAAAGAATCCTATCATATGCATTATGCATCATCAAAACATTCGAAAAAAAGTTTGTGTTGTTGTTTGGATGTCTTGATTTTAATGATGTTGATCATTTTTTCAACTAAATTGAGAAGAAGAAAAAATGCTGCGTCAAACGACACTAACCACATGTGTAATATTAAGGATGCTCACACAAGATGGAAAATGTCTGTTTATGATGATAATGATGATGATAATCTTTACACACATGACATATATTGTAGCAACAACAGACGAAATGGAAAAATACTCATAACGTTTTTTTTTTAAATTTAATATATTGAAAGAGAGAATTTAAGGAAACAAAATTATGATGATGTTGAAATTCAAAACAAGATTTTTTTTTTCATCATCATCATCATCATCAAAAGTTTCTTGTCCTTCTCGATCATATTCATATTAGCAAACATCTATCAATAGATAGATAGAGAAGAAGCCGCATCAATTTTTTATGTAAATTTTTCACTGGAAAAAAAGAAAAAATGATTTCATCAAGTTATAAAACAACAACAATGATGTGATATTGTATATTCTACGTTTTGGATATATTAAAAAGAAAAATTTGATTTTGCGCCAATTTTTTTTGTTTTTGTTCGAGAATATTCTTTATCAAGCATTACTCTCAGTTAACGACGACAAAGTTTTTACATTTCATTTAACCAAAACAACGACGAGAATTCTTTTTCAACATTTTGAATTTTGTTTTTAATTTTTACTGTGAAATTCTTCAACGACGTATTTTGAAAATTGAATTTTTTGTTTTTGTTTTCGAAAATTCATAGGAAAAAATGCCTACACCGATCGATACAACAATGATGACCGATATAACTAATACGGATGAAACATCATCAATGCCATCAACTTCGACATCACCACCATCATCATCAACGACATCAATATTATCAACAATAAAATTTCAACAAATGATTAAACAACAACAACAATTTGAAAATGATCCGGGTATTAATATTGGTCATATAACTGTATCACATAATGGTTATGTAATTATGTTATCCGGATTTAAAGGCTATAAAGTAAGCATCAATCATACAGCGTGTGTTTTTGTTTTGAAAATTTTCCAATCATCCAACCCCATAAAAAAAACATATGATCAACACACATATTTACGCTTATCATCATCATCCAACAAACAAAAACATTGAATAAATACAAAATGCCATGCGAGATTCCAGTTTTTTTTTTGTTGTTGTTGTTATCATTCACTAATCATTCAAAGTCCAACATCAAATATGATTTTTGTTTGATTTATTCTATATTTATTTTATGAAGGACATATTGAAGAAATTGAATGAACAAATTTGTTTTCATATTCACGTGTTTGTCTCTTATTGATTAGATAAAATCAAATTGAATTTTGGATTGAGAACATGAAACCAGTTTTTTTTCTTTCAAAAAAAAGTACTTGGTGACAAGATTTTATTTTATTTTTTTCACTGTTGATAATGATGATGATGATAAGAATTGATTGGAAAGTTTTCCAAAAAAAAAGAGTTCAAAAGTTAAACAGCTAAAATCTTATCAATTTTTATTTGATTTTTTTTGTTTTGTTGAAATATTTAGGAAAATTCAACTGCTTTTTATCGACCATCCAAAGAGATATGGATTTATGATCAAATGGTTGAAAAATGGTATAGTTTGTTTTTATTGAATTTCTCAGAAATAATTTTTATATATTTTTTTTCGAACAAAGGATTAAAAAAACATGTAAAACTGAATCTGGTGATAAAGATGATGATATGCCATTAGAACGTAGCAATGCATGTGCAACAATAATCAATAATGATTATCTTTATATGTTTGGTGGTTTTTCGGAAGAAGGAAATCTAAATACATTACATCGATTAAATCTTTGTACATTAAAATGGCAACGTATAAGACCTGATGTTAGTGATTTGTGTTCATTTGAACCATTACCATGTGATAAAAATGTTTGCTGGGAATATGATGATAAATTCTATCTGTTTGGTGGTTATGGTCCAGTACCGCGTATTTGGAATGAAAATTATCAATTTCAATTTATATTTGATCAATCATCACATTGGCATTATATACGTGGTTGGAATAATCAATTAGTTTATTATGATCCAGATTTAAATCAATGGAAATGGCCAAAACAATCAGGTCAAATACCAACAGCAAGAGCAGCATGTGCTGCATCCAAAATTGATCATCAACATTATGTATATCTATTTGGTGGCCGTATGAATCGTGAACGTATGAATGATATGTATCGATTAGATATGCGTACAATGTGTTGGACAATGATACAATCAAATAATATTAATCATCCGGTACGTGGAAGATCATGGCATACATTAACACCTGTATCCGATCAAATGTTAGTACTTTATGGTGGTTTTTCACATGATAATCAACCATTAAAAGATTGTTGGATTTTTGACACACGATCATATACATGGCGTGAAATTATTTTGCCGTTTGAAAAACCACGTTTTTGGCATTCAGCAACATTATCAACATTTGGTGAAAGTAAGTATTTATTGAATATTCAAGGTTTTTAATTAAGTTTTTTTAAATTCAACACCAGTTTTAGTACTTGGTGGTGCAACAAAAGAATTGATTAGTTCTTATCATCGTAATCCAAAATATAATGTAAGTAAATTTACAAAATTGAAATCATTTTGATATTTATTTTTTTCTCACTAATAATAGCATATATTCGCTAAAGATATGTTTACAATAAAATTTCAACCACAATCATTATTTCGTATTTGTTTATCAACAATATCCACCAATTTACAATTATCTGAACAATTATTTCATATTTTACCATTGAATTTATTGGAAATTGTTTTCAAACGTTGTTTTGCCAATAATGATAATGATTTACGAATTCAATTACAAAAAATTAATGATAATATCGATCATCATGATGAAGATGATGATGATGATGATCAAATGAAACCATAAAGTCAATCATTTAAATCAATTGATATATTCAACCCCGGTGATTCATATTGACCGGCAACAAACAAAATTTTGTTAATTTCTAAATGTGATATCTATAAATCAATCAATATATTTCAAACAAACGAAAAATTTTTTATTGAATTTTTTTTTTTTAAA
>ERZ500997.287-NODE-287-length-13981-cov-6.150438_pt1 | contig 13981 bp, 13 predicted proteins | sample MGYA00248826_ERZ500997 | MGnify/ENA primary metagenome ERZ500997 (study PRJEB25958, sample SAMN03398524) | human skin metagenome | study: EMG produced TPA metagenomics assembly of the Human Skin Microbiome Metagenome (human skin metagenome) data set.
CTTGAAATTTGTTTGTTTTTATTATTTAAAAAAAATGATTGTAAATGACAATTGAAAGCAAGTGTTACTCTATTTCAAATCAAGATTAATTGAAGGACAATTGTCAAAACCAAAACAAACAAACGAAAAAATTCTTTTCAAAACAAATGTGTCAAACATTTCAGAATCAGAATCATATTTTTGTTTCTTTTTTTTCAGGAAAAATAAATTTTGTTTAGGTTTTCTAAACGAATTCAATGGTTTTTTTTCAATTTTCGATTGTTCATTATGATAAGATTTATTTGTACCAAAATCTATTCATGTTTGTGGTTGTTTTTTTTCCAAAATTGGATTATTCGAAATAAAAACATCAAAATATAAAATTATCAGGAAACCACAACAACAATATAGCTACCGGGCACGATTTTCCAGCAAGCAAATAATACGTATTTAGCTGAATGGCTGGTAGAAATACCGAACCGGAAATTGCCAAAAACAAGTTTTTTTTTGTTGTTGAAATGACATTATAGAAGCAGTGAATAAATGTTATATATGGTTTGGTTTAGCTGCCATTGCTGATAAGAAACTTACGTAATGTTTTACTGTTCATTTTGTGTGTGTGTGTTTATATTTCATTTTTGATTATGTTGATGATGAGATTCTTTTAACCATATAATAATAATGAATACATGGGAAGTGAGAAAAAAAAATAATAATAAAAATGACATTTTTTTCCACAGTTTGACACAACAAAAAAAAAATCATCATCAAACAGTATAGCGGTTGACATAATCACAATAGCATCATTGTAATTAGTAACAAGAAAAAAAACCAAAATCCATTATGATTGTGAACAACACAAGCAGCCCACATTTTCGGAAATATTTTGTTCACAATTTTTCTTTCTATATAATATCGTAGGGTATATTTTGGGTAACATTATATTTTCAATTAAAGATGTATATAGATAGTAGTTGATTCAAACGTGTGTACGTAAATGTAATGTTTATGATAAATAGACAAATCCTTGATGATTTTCGCTTTGATTCAAGATTTTTGTTTTCGAGCTATGGAATTTTGTCGATAAGAAATAATAAAAAACGATTACAACAACAACAACAACAAAAAATAACTGATTTCTGATTCGTTTGATTGCGAATATCTTTTAAATGTCACATAAATAATATTAAATGGATGTATTTAAAAAAAGAAAAGAAAATCAAATTTATGAGCAATATGAACAAACAAAAATTGTTTATATTCGAAATGATTCAATTAGATTTTATAAGAATTCAGTTTTTTTTTCCTGAATGAATTTCTCAGAATCTAAACATTCGTTTTAGATAAATCTATTGAAAACAACAAAAAAAACAAAACAAAATGCATAGATTTGGTTCACTTATTTCCGTCATCATCATCATTTTGGCACGTGTACACATATATTCTCAATGGACTATAGCTGTTTAAATCATATCAGTAAACAACAATTACAAACAGACATACTAACAAACAGAAACAAGAATCGTTTGCCTGTTCGAAACATGATTTCGACTTTTTACCCCAAAAAGGTTAATGCCAAAAACGCGTCATTTGTAAATAAGTAAAAGCAAAGGAGCGAAAAAAAAATCTCTTACAATAATAAAGTTCTGGCTTAAGAGATTTACTTTATAATTCTGGATTTCATTGAGAATACATACAGATCGAACACATATCTACAATGTGAACGATTTTTGTTATTGGAATTCAATTTATTACTGACATACCGATTCGATTGATTTTGACTTTTTTTTCTGATTATGATGTATTTTTCATTTTATTCTATAAAGCTCATCCTCATTATTTCAATCAACTATCATGTGGATTGGATATTGTTTCATTGGCCGGTGAATGGTTGACAGCTGCAGCTAATACAAACATGTAAGTTTTTTTCAGGATTTGAAATCGATGGAATGTGTCATGAATTCATTCATTCATTCATGAATTTTTTTGTTCTTGATTCTGATTTTGATAGGTTTACCTATGAAATAGCTCCGGTATTCATCTTAATGGAACATGAAGTGTTGAAAAAAATGCGACAAATCATCGGATTCAATGATGGTGATTCCATTTTAGCACCAGGTCTGTTTGTCCAACAAAGTTTTCTTTTTGACATGAATTTTTATTCTGTTTGACAATAAAATAAAATAGGAGGTGCCATCTCCAATCTATACGCTGTAATCGCATCTCGACAGCAAATGTTTCCAGAATATAAAACCAAAGGACTGAATGCTTTACCCCAACAGCTGGTGCTTTTCACATCCGAACATGTAAGTCATTTTCAAATCCATATTTTTCACTGGAATCTCTTTTCATGTGTATTTTCTCTCGATGATGAGTGTGTTTGTAACATACGGACATAATGTCTGTTTGGACGACAGCTTGTTATTCGGCATATTTTTCGGCAATAACAAAACAAGAAAAATACTATTACGTAATTGTTAGAGGATATATACGTGCCAAATTGCCTTCGTTAGCATTTTTTTGCAATGATTTAAATTTCAATATAAACATACATGTTTAATTTATTTTCAAACATGAGTATAGACACATATATTATTCGGTTCAAGAATATCATTGTGTTTGGACTTATTTTTCAACACAATTATTCTATTTTCAAAGTTTTTATTATAACAATCATCAAAACATTAAATGATGAAATTTTTTTTTTCTTAAATCAATATAAATAGAGTCATTATTCAATCAAAAGTGCTGGATCGGTTTGCGGATTTGGTACTGATAATGTTATTGAAGTACCATGCGATGAAAAAGGTAAAATGATTCCATCGGAGCTTGAAAGATTAGTAAAAGCTCAATATGAAATGGGAAACCGGCCATATTTTGTCAATTGTACCTGTGGTACAACTGTTCTTGGTTCATTCGATCCAATCAATCCAATTGCTGACATTTGTGAAAAGTATAATCTTTGGCTTCATGTTGATGTAAGTTCCGCTATTTTTTTCTCACGTCAATTATAATTACCAGACTTGATTTTTTGACTGATAGGCAGCCTGGGGCGGTGGATTATTGCTTTCATCAAAACAAAGACATAAACTACATGGAATCGAAAGAGCTCGTTCGGTTACTTGGAATCCTCATAAATTGATGGGTACATTGCTTCAATGTTCTACTATTCATTTTAAACAAGATGTATGATTTATTTTGTGAATATCATTTTCAGTTGAATTACTTAGAATTATCATAAATATTGTAGGGATTGTTGCTGGAAACAAATCAAATGTGTGCTGATTATCTATTTCAACAGGATAAACATTATGATATCACCTATGACACTGGCGATAAAGTAATTCAATGTGGTCGACATAATGATATTTTTAAATTATGGCTTATGTGGCGTTCTAAAGGCGATAAAGGATATGAACGTCATATTGATCATCTGTTTGAAATGACCGAGTATGTTGTTTATGTCAATTGTGAACTGCTAATCATTTTTTCTTCTTATTAGCTACATGGTAAAAGGCATCAAAGCAAGGGGTGATAAATTTCACATGGTTTTAGAAAATCCAGAATGTGTCAATGTAAGCTTTTGGTATGTTCCAAACCGTCTTCGAGGTATTCCTCATAATGAAGAAAGAATCAAAGAATTGGGTAGAGTAAGTATCATGGAATTAACATTTAAAAAAAATTTAATCGAAATCTGTTGAAACATTGATTTACAGATTACACCCATTTTGAAAGCACGAATGATGCACAAAGGAACATTAATGATTAGCTATCAACCATTGGGCGATATACCAAATTTTTTTCGCAATATAATATCAAATTCCGGTGTTCAGAAAAAAGATGTTGATTTTTTGCTTGACGAATTGGATCGTCTTGGTCACGATCTTTAAATCAATTCAATTCCTAGTTTACTATTATCTCTTATGCTCTTATTTTTCATTCAAACCTTGATTTTTTCGCAAGTCTTCTATTAGCAATTATTATAGAAATGTGTTGCAGTGAAAAATAATCGATTATACATTCACCATTTCATCGATAGTTTTAGTAATCATCATTATATTCATTACAACACGAAGCAATATTCATGGATTGCATATGTCAATCAAACTAAACCAGAATAAAAATCACGAAAGATGATATTCAATGACAAAATCACGTCATGTCTTCCAATTCGAATCCGAACAAATTCGTTCAATTCGAAATATTCTTTCGATAAATCTTCCAAAACAAAACAAAAACAAATCACTTATCATATTGTACACGCTAATCAACTCATCCTTAGTTAATTCACCCTTAGCAACAATTAATGATGACAATTCATCAAAAAAAAAAATTTCTTGGAATCATTCCACAAAAAATGAAATGACCGTGCCAAAGAATATGAAAAAACATATCATTTTTTTCATCGAAACGCTACAAAAAAACCCTTATTCAAAAATTAATTATTCTCTATCTCTCTCTCTTACTAATGCGTCTGTTTGTATTTCCGTACCATCGTTTGTTGTTGTTTTTTTCCCACCAAATTTTGTTTTCAAAAAAAACTCAAATTCAATATTGTTTTTATTTTGTATGAATTTATTTTACAAACAATTAAATTCATCTCATTCCAGCGCCAGAAACTCTCCATTCGATAAAACAAAAGATCATCACTGATTTAATTGATTGTTTGCCCGAATTTCAACAAAAATCTTCTTGTCCGTGCGAATTGAAAATTGTTTTTTCTAAACATTAGTATTGTTCTTTTTCTTTTTTTTTGGTATTTTATTTTTGAATTATTGTGATTAGATGATGATCCTTTTTTCGGATCCTGTTTGCTCTTGATAATCTGATTGATAATTAATATAATTTCAGCAACAAACAAAAAAATTAATGAATTTCCATTTAGTATCAAAACAATGGATAATTAATTTTGATTGAATTAAATAATAATAATTGTGTTTGAATTGATGTTTGTCTCTTAAAATTTTTATTTTAAAAAATTCCATTTGTGCAATTAATGAAAAAAGAATTATAGCAAAAGTGGCGCTGTCTGTGGATATTGAATGTTAAACAAAATCGGATAAAAAATTTTGAAACATTATTTTTGGAAATTAGAGGGCGACACTGAATTTGAGATTACACCACGTGGCCAATGGACAAAAACTTAAGTTATTGGAAATGGATAATAAAAATAATACAAATTAAGTTTACAAAAAACATTATGAAAAAAGAAAGAAAACTGCATGTTGTGTTACATGCTATGATGATATTAATAATGTTTGTTGTGTTTACAAAAGGTACATGTATGCGATGTAAAGAGGATGAACAAAACGATTTTGGCGCGATTTGACTAATTATGACCATCATTTTTAGTTTGACGATTGGCGCGCTCTGGTACTTTCAAATTTTGGATATTTCTACTTTTGGTTGCAGTCGAGCACTTTTGCTTCAAATCTGTTGTTTTTAAATGTCGCATGATGGTTCGGCGAGAAATGGTTCGTTCCGACCCTGAAGCTGCGAATTCGGCATTCAGGCATTTGGCTATTTTGCGGGTTCCAATCCCGACATTATCACGCAAAGTAGATTCAACGATCTTTTTAACAGAATTTGTGACTTTTGTCGGTCGGCCTGACCGGTTTTTATCAAGAATTGTGTCCCGATTTAACCAGCGATAGACAGTTGGATACGATATACCGAGTCGGCGAGAAATTTCGACCTTGGAAACGCCATCTTCGAATAGTTGACGAATTTTTACTCGGAGAGCAATTTTTTCTTGTTGTTGTTTTGTAGGAGTTTTCATAGTTCACAAAACCAAAGAAAATTTTTCAATTAATCAAAAAACCAAATCAAAAACAAAACCGACAGAAAATTCAAAACAGCTGTCTTCATATACAGCGTGATTTAGGCGCCTCCCTGTAGTGAAAAAAATAACATTCAACTGGTTGTCGAATTTGAATGTTCGAATTTCTAATTTTTCAAATCCAAAAGATATCAATTAACAAAATAAGAATTTCAATTTTTAATCATCCCACAATTTTTTTAAAATGATGATTTACGAATAAAACAATCTAAATATAATTATTATTATCATATATGACTTAGAATGAAAATCAAATTCACAAACACGAATGCCTTTAGACAAACCTATTTATCATCAGTGTTTTTTGTTATTTTGTTTTTTTAGAGGGTAAATTGTAACACAAAATGGGTTATATTCGTGTGTGTGTGTGTTTTAGGCGAACAATACGGTGCATATAATTTTTTCATATAAAAATGATGTATCATGAAAATTATTGTTATTGTGAAGAAGAATTAGAACGAAAATCACAATCAAATTAGATTCATGAATGAAGATTAAAATGGTTGAATCTTTACAAAAGTATCACTACTACCGTTTAATAGGTCAGAACTACCCGTATTTGTTGGATCATCGTTTATTGTCGTTGTATTGTTGCTTATTGAATGTGGTTTAACTTGATCTTGTTGCGGTAAGTTTAATGAAATGGTTGCGAATTGTGAAGAATCATTGGTGACAGAAAAATTAGAATGCTTTGTTTCAGATGAGATCAAATTGGCTGATAATTTTGACTGATCGCAATTATCATGAGACTCTTCTTGTGACTTTAGATTTCTTGTTGCATTTATCAACGTTGATGGTGATGATGGACATAATGGATGTGGACGTTGCTTATTTTTGTTAATCATCCAGATCGAATGGAAATGAAATTTTCCGCGAACAAAATTCAAGAACCGATTTTGATTCTTTAAAAATCTAAACGAACGTTGATGCTGATGTGATGCGGAATCACGATATTTATTTACATCTTTGATACGAATAGATTCTGGCTGCGGAGAATCACCATCTGTATTCACAGTTTCAGCTGAATTGACATAATTTTGTACGAATGGAATTGGCATAGGTGCAGTTGATGATCGAATTAATGATCTGTTTTCCATTGAATCATGGCCATTGTGATGTGTGATTTCATTGGAATCGAGATTCATGTCAATAATAGTATCGAAATTGATATCGGATTGATGAGACGTTTGATTTTTGAATTTAAGTCCTTGTTCAAGAATTTCATTATCATGCTCATCAATTTCATTGATCAATAAGTTGCGTTCTAGGCACGGATTACGTGCATGATATGGCTGTATAGGTAATGTCAATTTATTGGATGATTGATTCAAATTATTTATATTAAAATTCTTTTCAACGAAATTCGAAGAATGATGTAAGCGTTTAGTGTTGTTCAACGATCTTTGTTGATGATGAAAATAATGCTTATGATGAGGATGATGTAGAAGATGATGGTGATTATTGAATTTATCGTGTAAGGAATTTTCGAATTTGTTTATGTAGCATATATTTGAATATTCATTTGGCATGATAATTGATTGATTGTTGCTGTTTTCTAATTGACTTTTTGCTTGCCTCTTTTTCTTCGAGACAAAATTCCAATGTAGATTCTCTTTTTCAGATTCGATCGATACTTTTTGATTATTAATCCTGTTGTCTATATCGACGTTATTCGAATTTTCTTGTAATAAAGCTGCAATAACATAACAACTGGATAATGTTTCCATTTTGTGTCGCTTCCACAATGTTGGTAATTCACTGATACGTTCATCAATACAAAGCGAAGTAAGTCGTGCTTCTGGTTCATGATCCCAACATTCAGTAATAGTTTCTTTTAACAATCGAATGGCAAAATTCGAATCTTTCCAAATGTCTGGAAAAAGAGGACGAGCTTTGTGCTTATTAACCAACAATCGCATCTGATCCAACGTAGGCGTGAGACCAACTTCATATTCGTATGGTAGCTTATATGCTGGTACGTCGATTCCTTGATATAAATCGGTACATCTGCTTGCAATTTCCCATAATATAAGACCTAGGGAGTAAACATCTGCTTGTTTCAATAACGATTCTGTTGGTCGTAAATTGATTGAAGCATCCAATATTTCTGGAGCTAGATATCTAGTTAAGCCGGATCGCAATTCATCATCAATTGTTAACGATGGTCGATAGCTAGAATTTGGTAGAAAACGGACTGCAAATTGAAAATCACAAATCATACAGGTTCCGTCGGCTTTGACAACTACGTTAGCTGAACAAAGATCACAGTGAGCTATACTGGGTTTGATTTTACCATCGTCATGAATTTCAGTATGGAGATAGGCAAGACCTTTTACTAATGATTTGAATAATTCACACATTCGTGTCCAATCGAATGTATGCTCAGCCAGATATGTTTGCAATGATCCATAATGACCATATTCAATGACTAAACAATGTTCAATTTGTCCATTATCAGCTATTCGATCGATGTTATGAAAAAAGTTGGACAAATTCGCATGATTCATCAATGGTAATGAATATATCTGAGATTCATTGGTCCATAAATGTTTACGGTTTGAATCCGAACAGACTTTGATGACAACAGTCATGTCATTGAATTTTCCTTTCCAAATGGTTCCATATTTACCATGTCCGATGGTTTCAATAAAACACAGGTTTTCTGGAAGAAAATCTTTGGAAATTTTTTGTATTGATGATCGGTTATATTGATTATGGGCATTTTGATTTTGATAAGCATTTGACGATTCAAGCAAATGCAAAGAATCAGTTGTAGTTTTTTGTTGTTTGGTCATTTTTTTGTTGACATAGATTGATTTAACAAACTTGGTCGAAATCATCGTGAATACAAAGAATACCATACAAACAAATGACAAAAAGATGAAATAAATCGTGGTCTCCTTAGAAAAATTGTTTTCTAAAAAAAAGATTAGCATGTTAAATAGATAAACAAGAATTGAATTTCTCACCATCTAAAGAGTTTGAATCTAGAAGCATTAAATCATCTCCAGAATTGACCAGTTCATTGCCGATAAGATGAATAGAGTAATCGATGTTGCATATATCACCAGAACAGCAACAAAAACTTGTATAATTATCATTATTTAGGGAAGTTACATTGTTTTTCAAAGAAAATATGCATTGTTGGCGATCACAATTTAAAAAATCGTGCAGAGATAAGTCATCTGCACATCCTATTTGTTGTTTGTACATGGGTAAAATGTTAATGATCATGAATGGTTGCGAAAAATAAAAATCAAAGATAATATTACATACCACTAGTAATCAATCGATATCGATTGACGTTTGCTAAATCAAATGGATCATAAAACCATAATGCAAAACAGTGGGTTGAACAGGAAATGATTGCCGCACCGTATTCATTATCACTACTTTCATGATCGACACCAATGGGTTTTTTCACTAAATGTTTTTGGCCGAAGACATCATCGACATTATGCTGTCGAATGTTATCGTAATAATTTTCAAATGGAAAGAATTTATTCAATGTTGATTTTGAAGAGGGTTTATAGTATGCACATTTTAAAGCATTTGAGATACCTTGATAATAGTATAGAAAATTATAAAGTTTATTTATTAGTTTTAATGATGATATTAATTCATTAATTAATTATTCGTTTATCAATGATAATTACATCAACAACAAACAAACAAACAAAAAATACCTGAAAAGTAATAAAAGAAGATGACTGAATAAAACGCCCAAACTAAATAGAACATAATGTTAATGATGATAAAGGATGGATAAGTTGAAAATGATCATTAATAAAACACAATTGTCTTTTCAGAATGATCATCGATAAAATCGATTCAGTGTGTGTGTAGGTGTTAAAACTTTTGTCAATTTTTTGAATACATAAAATTTTAGTTTATTTTTCTTTTTTCTTCCCATTGGTGTCAACACTTTCTATCCAAATGTATGTTTTTCATCTTTTTCTACAATCGGAAAGAGAAAAAACAAGAAAAATTGAAAATTTATTATTTTTTTCAAATTCCAAATTCGAATTTATTAACTTTTCAATGTCCTAACAAAAATGACGTTCTATAGAACCAATGAAAAATTTATGAATTCTTGATTGAAGTAAAAAAAAAATTAATCTCATCTTTCAGAAATGAAACAAAGGTCATTTACATCAAACTACAAATGAAAATTTATTTCTGTACTTTCAACAGAATATTCTTGATCATTAGTGTAATTAGAAGAATCAAACAATTAATCGGATTAAAATTTTTTTTTTTTGTGATTACAATATAAAGTTTATTTTATCGGACATTACCATTTTTTTTTGTTTATTCATTCTTTTATTCAATTTACTTCATTAGATCAATTAAATAATCATTGTTGAATAAAAATTTCAAGAAAAAAATCTCCAGGATCACAAAAGATTTCGGATGAATTGATCAAATCGAAAAGAATAAAAATAAAAACAATATTTCAATACAAAAAAAAAGTTGATGATAATAAATCACAAAATACGATGGATGAAGAAAATTGTAATTATCATTATGAAATCTTTGTTCATACATGAATTCATCTTGTTTAGTTCACATTCAATTGATTTTCATGAATTGCACACAAACGATGATAAATTCAGTTATTATTATGGTCATTTTAATATTTTTTTTTTCATTTCATGACACACACACAGTAACAGATCTAACCAGAATGCCAACCGAAAACAAAAACAAAACAAAATTTTCATCTTTATTTATCATTTTCTGGATTGTAGGTATAATTTTTGTTTTAATCACTGAAAGACATCATTAAGCCATTGAATGAATAAATTGGCCATAATTATAAAACAAGTATTGGAATGAAATTCAACTTAAAGTTGAATAAAAAATAAATAAACCAGCATGCCATGCATGAAACATTATAAATACACAATCGAGTAGAATCTTTTACCATCAAATTGATCAAAAATGCTATGAGAGATGTGATGCTTTCATTCACATTCGAATAGGCAGTGTATCCATTCATTCATTCGTCGATTCATTCCAGTCAGCCAACAGAAGAGACATAGACAGACAGACAGTCTGCACTGAAAAAAAAGATAAAGCCAGACACCGACATTCGTCGAGACATTGGACACATTTTTTTGTATAAATATGAATATATTTGGTTGGGTAAATTAATACTCTACCACTGTATGCTTACAATATCAATGGTGTAAACATTTTAGCTTTTAACCATGGTTCTTTTTTGGTTTGAATTCAATTTCGGCGTCATTCTACTATATAGATTTGAATAGAATAGTTCAAAGGCAGTGGTTCTGATTTCAAAAAAGGGAAGATTCGATTCGAATCTTTAGCTTTCACTCAGCTGGTCAGCTTTTTATGTGTGTATGTCTGTTGTCAGGATGTTTGGTTCGTTTGGTTCTTTCTCATAATGTAATATTATAAAATGAAAAGATTTTTTATTCACTAAACTAGAATAGGAAAAAAAAATTTAAGAGAAAACAAAGAGAAAATCAAAACGACTAAAACAAGATGGACAGACCAAGAATCCTGTCGAATGATTATCATTATAAGTGTCGCTGCCCAGTAACAGCAACATCGACCAACACTAACTATAACTTCTTTGTTGTTCATCATCCATTATATTCGTATGATCCGGTTGTATGTATGATCTCATTTCATTACTTCAGGATGATCAGTCTAACAAACAAATCATTGCTGGACATTCAAACAGCTTTACCATACACATATTGAATCACAGTGTGATAGACCTTGAAGATTTCAAGAAAATTGAACAGAAACCAACAAGAAAAGCCTGAAATGATTTTGAAAAAAAAGAAAGCAATGAAATTTCTTTTTCCATGTTTTTTTAACATGAAAAATCTATTTGATTTTTTTTATTCCAACATTTCTGTCGTATTCATTGGAATTGATCCCCATATTTTGATTGAATTGCATATAACAAATTGGATAGAATTTCGATCTAGGAAAACCGCTATATGATGTGAATATGCGTATGTCTGACAGGTTCCTTTCTTTTGCTCCAGATATGGTGATGATAATCACACTTTAAATATAGAGAGAAAAAAAATCATTTTGTTCGGTTCGGTCGGTCGGGCACAAATTGTATACCGGGAAAATTTTCCCGTGTGTATAGCAACCGTCATTGAAAAAAAGCCAGTTTTTATCTTTTGCTTTGTTCATTTTAAGAATTTTTTTCCCCTTCATTGCTTGCCTGATATGATCATCGTTGTTGGTTGTCGCTATGTATGTATTGGATATATCTCCCGCATCATCATCATCATCATCATCATAATCATTATGATGATAAGCATTCAATGCAAAACATCACTATCAATTTGTTTTAATCCTTTTCTATAATTCTGTAGGCTGCAAAAAAATGTTGTTTCTTTCAATTCATTTTATTGGTGTTTAAAAAAATTTTAAAAAAAAAAATTATCAACCCGGATCGATCAAAGTTATATTTACAACTTTTCCAATGTATTTGAAAATCAACTTGGCTGGGTTATATTATAATCGACTCAACAACAACAAAGAACCATACAAAATGATCCATACAAAGACATATATAAACAGACATAGACAGACAGACAGAATGAATTCTTCTTCATTTCTTAAACTTTTAACATTTTTATACAGACACACAAAACACATCAGTGAAAACGTGCCATCAAGAATAACCAATTGATTGATCATGCGTATTGTTTCAGAATCAGAATAATAAACGTATTTCAACATTCACAACAGGGGAATGAAATCATCAGCATCATATATAGAGAGAAAAAATGGTTGATAACAGTAGGGTGGTGGCGTTGGTGAAAAAGGAATGATCGTCCTTGACAAAGTCTGGCTGTCTGGATTGCCCATCCATGTCTAGCCATACATAACAAAAGTCAGACTGTCTCTCTTTCATTCAATTGTGAGCGTATGTGTCTTTGTATCATCCGTGATATAATCATTGGAATTAGGCATGTTACCAGTATACTGTGTGAAAGTATGAAGTTTTTTTTTAGGTACGCATCCACTTTCATAGTCACCAACAATAATAAGAAAAAAAAGAGGCTTATATAATACAAAATGCTGTCTGAAAAAAAAATCGATCATGATGATCGCAAAAATGGCAAAGTAATAACCGAAAAAGAAAAAGAAAACCTTGATTTCAGAATTGGTTGGTAGTTTTTTTTTCATTGTATCATAAATTTTGTTTGTTTTTTCTTGTTGTTGAAATAGTAACGGCATTTGCTTTTGAAAATCTACTGATCTAATTGAAAAACAAGAATATGAAGAAAAAAATGAAAATTTTGTAAAAATATTTATTATTTTTTAAAAGAAGAATACATCGAAGTAAAATGAAATATCAGTGACATCACATTTAGAATTTACAAATGAATCATTTATTTTTTTCGGGAAAATTTTTTTTCATCAATAGCTTTAGTGTGTGCGTGTGAATTAAATGAAATGAGTCCATCGACCATTATTATCATAAATTTAGCAGGATTTGATTTTTTTTTGTTTTTGTTTATCATGTAGTTTGTTGTTTTTTTTTTTGGCTCGTCTAGTTGGCGATATGCATGCATGGAACAATTTCGAATTAATGATTGTAATCGATCAATGTCTGGCTGATTTTTTATTTTTCTTTTTTTTTGTCGCTGATTGAATTTCCCGAATAGAAGAAATCTTTATGGAAAAAAATATGATTGAATCCTTGTGATGTCGTTTTTCTTCTTTTTTTTCGACTGTCTGTCGGTGGCCAAACGAAGAAAAAACAACGAAAAAAAAAGACAAAACAAACCAACAACAAAAATAAATAAAAATTTTGTAATCAGCAGACAGGGGGGAGAAAGAGAGGAAAGAAAAATATATTTTATCCAAATATTAATAACCGATAACACAGAGTGCAAAACATATATATGAATTCAATGACAATAGATTGGACGTCATATATTACATATATCATTCAAAGCTATAGCTAGAAACCAAAAGTTTATTTATTTTTTTGTTTTTGTTTTGAAGAATTTTGTTTCATTCAAGATTCTTGCTCGTTGATGTGTCCTAATAATAATTAGCTAATAGATTTTGCGTTACAGACATTGAGTTCGAATAGCTGACTAGCATATTATATGAGTGTGTGTGTTTGTATGCAATCGATTATGATGACTATAA
>ERZ500997.288-NODE-288-length-13980-cov-7.065996_pt1 | contig 13980 bp, 14 predicted proteins | sample MGYA00248826_ERZ500997 | MGnify/ENA primary metagenome ERZ500997 (study PRJEB25958, sample SAMN03398524) | human skin metagenome | study: EMG produced TPA metagenomics assembly of the Human Skin Microbiome Metagenome (human skin metagenome) data set.
TACAAGAATAATTGACATTGGATTAAAATTCAATTCATTTGAATGATTAGATTCTATTTTCTTTATAAATTATTTATCGATACCATTTTTTCTAAAAAAATTTTGAAAATTAAAAAGGACATTATGTAAGAGAAAACAAAGCAAACAAAAAAGAGAAGAAATTTCCTTCAAAACATAATGATGATTGATGCGGAAATTGATGATAATAATAATGAGGATGATGATGATATCAAAGATTTGATAAATTGAAATGACATTGCTTATTTATGGCCAAATTTACCTTTAGGTAAAATGATTTTCTCTTTCAATTTTGATTTTCGACAACAACAACAAAAAAGTGACCTCCGTTTTCATGATACACATATCGACATAAAAATTATTGATAAAATGAACCACATATGTTTTTTTTCATAACAAAATCAACATCTAAAGCATTGATTTTTTCAACAACAAAAAAAAAGATGATGATTTTTTCAATTTCTACTTTCTCCCTATCATGATGATGATGGTGGTGATATCGCTTTTATTCAATCTTAATTTTTATCCCTGAAGCCATGGAAGCAGGATCCTCTCCATCATCATCATTATAATCGTTTTTTTTTCAAAGATTGAAAATATAAACTTTTGGTTTTCATTTCATTCATTCATTCATTCGCAAACATAATCGTGTATATAATGAAAAATTCATTTCATTCGTCAAATAATGATGATGATTTTGTTGTAATAATAATAATAATAATGATGATGATGATTATATCTAAGGTTCAGGGCCAATTTCTATGATTAATTTTTTTTCATACATCTTTTAAATTTCTCAATTTTTTTCAAAAAAAAAATTGGATTTTTATTCTTGTAGAAAATTTAGATGGATGATTCTTGGAGAAACATTGAATTTTATCTGATTACAGAGAGAATCTGTTTGAATGAAATTTTTTTTTTAATTATTTTAGATACTAATTATTGACTGCTTTGTTTTCTTTCTTACCAAAAAACAAAAATAGGCCATCCACAGCCATCATCCGGTGTTGAAATATGTTATAATGATAAAGGTGATATGGTTAAACATGGTGAACAATATGTTCCACTTGGAATCGATACCTGTACACAGGTTTTTTTTTGGATTATTATTTTATTTTTTTTTCTTTAATAAAATTTTCTAATTTATATTCAATTTATAGTGTACATGTATGCATGGAAAAGCAGAAATGTGTATATCGGTATTATGTTCTCCACCAGAAAATTGTCGGTTAGTATGCCATAAACAAAATTGATGTGAATGACATAATTTTTGTATGAATGAATAATGAATATGAAAAAAATATTTGAACAATAATCAATTAATTAATAAACAATTATTTGGCCTGTTGAATAATGTATATGAATTGAGTAATCAATGGCAAATTATCTTTTTGAACCTTGAAATAAATTTGTTGTTGTTTTTGTTTCGTTATCTTAATTAATCCAGAAAAAATAATTTTCCATGAAAACTAATAAGAAAATTTTGTTTTTTTTTCTATAGACGTTATCATGAATTAACAAATAAATGCTGTGAATTTTTATGTATCGATGGTGGAAATGGAAATGAAATAATAAATTCAAATAATGGCAATAGTGATATGGCTATACGAATGATAAACACCGGTACTGGCCATCATTATCATTCAAACAATTTCAATGGTGGATTACAGAATGGTTTGCGTTTTCTTGGCAATAATAACAATAAAACTGCCATATTGACAAAAGGCGAAACGAAAACATTCCATTCAATTCCAACATCTAATCTTGGTTTACGATTAATCACTAGTACTGTCACATCGTTTTTAATTCTTGCATTATTATTATTCATGATTCATCGATTACGTCAACGTCGTCTTCTGATGATGATCCGACGTTTACAAAATCGTCGGCTTAATCATATGAATGCCAGTAATTCTGGCCATCATCTTCCTCCACCACCTCCTCATTGTAATGATCCTTCAGGTTATGGTGTCGATCAATTGGTCACAACACCGATGCGTTTATTCGGTCTAGGTGGTCATTCATCTATTAATGGACCATTTGGTCCTTTTGATTTGATGGGACCTGGTTCGATTGAACCACCCCCACCATATACATTTTGGAAACCTCCATCAATGCCTGCTCAATGTATTGAACAACAACAGCAACAACAGCAATTTCCTAGTTTAACCGAGACAAATGACCTTTCGCCTGTTCAACCCTTACCAAATGAAGCTCCGCCAAGCTATGAAGAGTCAATCCAAGTCAGTAACAGCAACATTGCTATGTCAAATGCAGCCCTTATTATTGGTTGTCAACAATCTTCATTATCGCAACAGTTTAGCAACACTCAATCATCAAATCATCACAATGAAATCATCAATGTTTTGGACCATCAGCCATCATATTCGGGGTATGTTATGACACAATCTCAACCACAAAATTGGTTAACGACGACAACGACAACACCTCATAATTCAATAATTCGATCAATAAATTTGCCTCAACAGTCTATAATTGAAAATCAGCCAATGGATCAAATACAGCAGACATTTACCAAACAAATAAGCCATTCAAATAATTCATCCGGTAACAGAGCGAATACACATGCTCATCATAATAATCGTTATTATCAGCCGAATAACTTAATTCATCATAATAGCATCATAGCGACGGATATTAAACCTCTTCCTGTTTGTTATAGAGGACAATCTTTAAATGTTGATCCACAGATTCGACATTGTGTTCCGAATCCACCCGCAACTATGCGAAATAATCTTTTCTATCCACAGAGATTGATCTCACATTTAGCTTCATCATTGGCATCACATAATGGTAAGATTAAATGAAATCAATTTTACGAATCAATTTAATTTTTTGAAAAATTCTGTAGATCTTTCACAATCACAACCATCTGGGCGATCAACATCCACTGATCAATATATAACACGATTACATGTTGAACCACCAATTTCCAATCAAACATCAGTCAATTATGGCCGAACAATGATAATGCCTGTAAATAATAATTCCCAACAAACTCACGAAACATCAACCTTACGAACACATTTTCCAAATGCTCGATCAACAATGTTACAGCAGCCGCAATCATCAATAATGTCACGATGCATTTACAACAATAACAGTATTCATCAACAGCAACAACAAACGCAAAATCATTCTCAAATTACGAATAATCAATTATCTACTAATCATCATTGTTCAACAACGATGATAAATAATAATATTAACGAATCATCAAAAGAAAAGATTATTCAAAATGATTCGATAAATTCGCCATCATCATCATCGGAATCATTATCCCAATGTACAATTGTTCGAAAGCCAATTGATGTAAATCAAACCGGAGCAACCATTGAACAATCATCCTCAAGACAATCAATAATATCTAATCAACAATCACATAGCTCACATCATCATCATAATTTGAATCGTCATCGAAAAAAATCTAAATCAAATCAAGATTCAAGTAATCAAACCATGACATCAAATTATTCCTCACCATCTTCTTCTTCTTCCTCATCATCATTATCATCATCGTTGGCCAATTCATATTCGGATGATGGTAGTTCACCATCGACAAGAATATCAGCTTCATCATCATCTTCATCATTGTCTTCATCAAGAACGAACAACACGATGATGACAACTACGACGACCACCTCAACGACAACGAATCATAATAATAATACTGTAATTCAAGTTAAAGTTGATACGATCAGTCATCTATAATAATGTCAAATTAATTTAGTTTGTTTTTTTTCGTTATGTCAATTGCCAACATTTTTTTTCTGGCCAAAATTGTGATTGAATAATAATTTTCTCCCATGTTCTGGTTATTGAATAGTGGGATAATATTTTTGTGAATATATTTTAAAAATAAAAATGTATAAATTCTGTCAAAATAAAAAAAATTGCCCCACTTGATTTTTCCGATCATATATAAAATAGCAACAAAATGATCGAAACGAAAATTGTCGATCAGAATAATAATGTTGTCTATAATTGTTTCGTTTGGAATTTCGACTTGGAAATTAATTGGCATTCTAACCGGTATTATCTGGCAATTAGGACATCTAGCAACGGAAATTGGTTCTTGTTGCTGCTTTTGTTGTTAAAAGTTAGAAACAGCAAAAAAATTGTTTACTCCATCTAATGGGTAAGGTTAAAATTAATTTTATCTTTTTTTCAACGTGTTTATGATTTCTTCATCAGTTTCGTTCGCCGATTATTTAATAAAATTATGTCCGAAATAGAATTTATAGTTCGTGATGCTCGACCATCGGATTGTCATTCGATTCATTCATTAATTTGCGAATTGGCCGAATATGAAAAAATGCCTGATCAGGTAGAAATAACGGCTGAACGTTTAAAAGAGGATGGATTTGGTCATGATCATGAACCTCGTTTTCATTGTTTAGTTGTAGAAAATTTGTCAATAAAAACTGTAGTCGGCTTTTTACTTTATGTACAAAAATATTCCACATGGAAAGGAGCATTTTTATGGATGGAAGATCTTTACATTCAACCAAAATATCGTCGTTTGGGCCTTGGACGATCATTAGTTTGTACATTAATACGTAAAGCATATCATCAACAGATGCCAAGAATAGAATGGAATGTACTCGGTTGGAATCAATTAGCGAGAGAATTTTATCATGAAAAACTCGGAGCAATCGATCTTACACATGATGATGATTGGCTTACATATCGTTTGCATAAAAATCGTTTCGAACATCTTTTACAGCTAAATCCTTCGAATGTTCGAATCGATGTTTACGAAAAATCAACTAAATAATTCATTCATTTAGATTTAATTGAATAATTTTTATCAACAAAATAAATTTTATTTTTTGATGATAAACAGTAAAAAATTGGTAAAACAGATCAGGTATTACACATTTACCTGTGAACGCGACAAGGTTGCAAATGTGTATGTGTATTAATTCTGATTAGTATGAATGATTGATTAATCGATCGATAATGAACATTGATAATTTTTTTTCTGCATCTTCATTCAATTCAGTTGTTCGATATAATTTTTCTATTGACGTAAATTGATTCAATGGCCATGAATTTTTAATCCACAACGACATCTAGCTGTGTGAATGTAATGAAATCAATGAAGGAATCTGATTCCTTACTTGCATACATGTGTTGTGTGTATGTTTATGTTTTTGTATATTTTACGAGGACACACACCTTAATGCACGCAAATGCATACGATATTATGATTCAAAGTTTTTTCAATTCATTTTGGCGTCGTTTTCTTCAATCTATGATTATCAATCGTTATACGTTTTGTTCATCATCATTCGATCATTTTCAACATTATGGCAACTAACTCTCCAAATACTTCATTGAATCGTTCCATGCAAGATAATAATAATAATGTTCATTCATCGGGTCAAAAAAATCGTCATTCATCAGCATCATCATTTCAGATTGTTAAATGTAATAAATGTCAGATTCAAATTAGTAAAAATAATCTATCCAAGCATGAAGAAATGAAAGAAAGATCCTGTGCATATTTTATTCAATCATTTTATCAACTTTCGGACCGCACCGCTAGATTGGATGATTCGTTTTTGAAAAATAGAATGTTTGAATATCCATTCCTGATCGGTGATGATATCCTGTACACATCATCAATCGGTAAATGTAAAATTCATTATATTTAAAAACCAATCTTCATACAAATTTTTGTTTCATTCTAGAAAAGCTAAAAGCAGATATCAATGTTAATGATGATGATAATGTCATTCTTCTATCCACCGAATTGATGGAACATTCACAATTGAATGATGGCGATCTTGTCAACGTAATCGATTTAAATAATAATGTTGAAAGTAACTTTTTCACTGTACAATCATGTCAATTATTAAAAAATTGTCTTTCAATCGGTTTTCCAAAAGATTATCCCCTAACTAATCAGAAAAAAGGTTTATCAACCAAGTCGATTGTTTTGAGAATCAATCTGAAAACTATTGCAAATACTTTGAAATCATTGTATGTTGGAACACATCGAGAGTTTACCGATCCGATAGTTTATCTGAATATTTGCAGCAATATCAAAAAACAATTGATGAAAAAAGTTATCGATCAAAATCAAAATGTTACATCTATCATTATGAATGATATTGAATATCGTTTGAAAATATTCGCTAAGAATGATGAACCAGAACAAAAGCCCCAGAATACTTCATTGGAAAATGATTTTCACAATCTTTCGATTTCAAAGCGACTTTCTCAAACTCCTGAAGTTCATTCGGCATTCCTCATTTCCGAAGAGACTAAAATCATTTTCGCTCCATTAAAATTCTATGAATTAGATTCTAAATTTGTTGCCTATAATGAACGATTTGAATTATTACATTCCCTTTTATTAAGATCAATTGAAAATGACTGTTCACGACAGGCCAATATTTTAATTACCGGTCCATCTGGTACTGGTAAAACATTAGCCATGCGAACTTTAATGCAGAAATTGTATGGAAAAATGAATATAATTGTTTTACCAAGTACAGTGTTCTTGTCGAAATCATTTGAATATGAAAAAGTAAATCAAATATTGAAACACATGTCAAATCTAAAACCTGTGCTTCTATTTATGGACAATTTGGAAGATGTTCTTAATGAAAAAAATAAACTTGACAAACGTCTTGTATCCTGGTTAAAGGTTTTATTTGATGATTTGCCTCGCAATAATCATATTATTATTGTTGGTGCAACGAATCAGGCCGATTTATTGGACATTTCATTAAGACAATCTGGAAGATTCGAAATCGAAATTGATTTCTCCATACCATCACCTTTAGATCGTAAAGTGATTTTGAATGAAATTCTTACCAATTATCAACATGAATTAACGACGGTACAAATTGAACGAATAGCAGAAACAGCTCATGGATATACGGGTGGTGATCTCAAATCATTGTGTAAAAATTATTTCCTTAAACAAAACGATGAACAATCACGAATCATTCGATTTGATCAATTTTATAGATTAATGTTGCAAACGAAACCGAGTACAATGCGTGAAATAACATTGGAAATGCCAAATGTTTGTTGGTCAGACATTGGTGGTCTAAATAAATTGAAACAATTGCTAGAAGAATGTGTTGTTTGGCCTATCAAACATCCTGATGCATTTTTAAGATTAGGTATCGATCCACCGAAAGGCATTCTGATGTATGGACCACCTGGTTGCTGTAAAACAATGATTGGTAAAGCCTTGGCCTATGAAAGTGGTCTTAATTTTTTCTCCATTAAAGGACCGGAATTATTCAACAAATGGGTTGGTGAATCAGAAAGAGCTGTACGGGAAATATTTCGCAAAGCTAGAGCAGCTTCTCCCTCTATATTGTTTTTTGATGAAATTGATGCCTTAGCTACTGAACGTGGTCAAACACAATCTGCTGTCGGTGATAGAGTTCTTGCGCAATTGTTGACCGAGATTGATGGAATTGAAAAACTTGGCCAGGTAATTATAATAGCAGCTACGAATCGTCCTGATATTGTTGACAAAGCATTATTACGACCAGGTCGACTTGATTCTATTGTTTATGTAGCATTACCAGATATGGAAACACGAAAAGAAATATTCAAAATAAGATTATCAAAAATGCCTTTAAATGAAACAATCGGATTTCATAATCTTATCGAAACATTGTCCATAAAATCGGATGGCTATTCTGGCGCCGAAATACAAGCCGTTTGTCAACGTGCCGCATTGTTAGCATTAGCCAATGATAAAAATGCTCAAACAATCCAAGTTGACCATTTTCTACATTCATTCAACATGATACGACCACAAACGTCGATGGAGACAATTGAATTTTATGAAAAATTTGCTGCCAAATTTAATGTTATGTAATAAAATAAATTCATACAAATAATGTATATGAATAATAAACATAATGTGCATGAATCATGAGGTCAAATTATTATCATCACAAAAGCATTAGGATTCTCTTTCAAAACTATTTTTATTTTTGCATATATGTCCATAAAAACATTGGCGACCGACATCGACCGGTTTGGCTAGTTTTTTTTCATTTGCCTATAGGTTTACCTGTTGTCATCATTATTGTTGTTTGTTTGTTTGTTTGTCTGTCTGATTGTTCGTGTTTTGTTTGTTAATTTACTCACAATTCAGTTGTTCGTAAAACGAAAAACAGAATTAATAATTTTGTTTAAAAAAATCATAAATATTCAAATAAAGTTTATTTCTCATTTTGAAAAAATTGTCATATTGAATATATCTTTGTCCTGTGATAATGTGCGAAACAAACCGCGTACAACAGATATTGACATTTAAACATTGTGCCAATAATAATCGGATTTTTTGTTTTGATATACCGGATCGATGTCCATTATGTGAAAAAGAAATCCTTAAACGAGATGTAGATAATACAGATGAAATTGAATTCGATGATGATGATGATCATTCGATTAAAGAAATTAAATCATTACCAAATCCATTGAAAGCCGCTAACAAATCAAAATGTGCTTTGGCTATTCGTCCAACTAAAGGAGATTTTCTAAGGTTTTTTATTACAAATTTTATTCCAATTAAAATTTATTTGAATATAATTTGTTATCATATAGCGATTATAAGAATACATCTGATCTACACATTTGTCTGACGATGTCGGATGGAAAAATTGTCGAGTTTGATGATAAAGGTGCAAGAGTCAGCGAAGATGGAAACGAATGGCAATCATGTCTCATCATAAATATGTTCGATTACCTTCCTGCTAAAATAAACAACCATTGGGATATTAAACTACGAGAATTCATAGCGAATAAACGATGGGCGAAATCTGAATATCATTCCGTCGATAATAATTGTTTCGATTTTGTTTTAGAATTCTTACGATCATTGAATATGAAACAATTTGAAACATCCATTGAAAGTAAAACGAAATTCTGTGAAACATTTATAGTTCCAAGGACCAAACTATTGGCCCGTTATATTTCATTATTTAGAAAGATAAGATCCGATGGTTTTGTCATACTTGGAATGAATAAATAAATATTGATTTGATTTTAATAATTTTTTTTGACAAATTGTTACATTGTAAGCTCGATTTCGACCGTCGTTAATCGCGAAACCACCGTATTTACTTGAAAGCAAATATGAGCGTCATTCATAAAAAATGTTTACGAATGATGAAATTTTCTTTGTTGAGTTCTCATCATTTATTTTGTAATTGAATATTTTTATTAATAAAAACAATTTTGACATTTATATGATTGAAAATGGAAGCGGAATATGATATTTCTGGTAATAAACAGAATAAATCTGAAGCTGGATCTAATGTACATCTCCGAAAATATGTGACACTTGCTGAAACGGCAAGTGAACCGAAAAATTTGATCGACATTATTCGACAGGTAATTTTAGAATTCATTTTGGTCATTGTAGTAAATTTTCTGATTTTTATAGGCTTTAGAATCACCTTCAATTTATGTTTTCGGTGAATTGCTTGATGTTTCAAATATCAAAGCACTTGTTGATACCGAATATGAGCCATATTTAAATCTATTGAATATTTTTGCCTTTGGAACATACCAAGATTATAGGAAACAAAAAAGAGATTCTCCCCACAAATTGCCTGATTTAAGCGAACTAATGATCATTAAATTACGTCATTTATCGATTGTTTCATTGGCTCGTTGCCGTCGACATATCCCTTATCAGATTCTTATGCAGGAACTCGATTTGGATAATATTCGCCAACTCGAAGACATGATAATCGAAGTTATCTATGCTAATGTTATCAAAGGTAATTGAATTATTGTTTGATTTTTTTCAAATGTTTACATTATTTAGGAACTATGGACCAACGTAATAACCGTCTGGAAATTGATCAAACCATTGCAAGAGATGTACGTGAAGAAGACTTCCAGACAATAACCAATGTGCTCAATGAATGGTGCCGAACATGTGAAAATATTTTATCAAATATTGAACATCAAATTCAAACAGCCAATAATTATAAAGAAGAAAGTACACGTTCGAAACAGGCATTGGAAACGAAAATACAATCAGTTCGAAAAAATATCAAACAATCAAATAATGATACTGATGATGCAATCATGACCGATGTAAACAATGTATATATACAAGATGTTGGTGGACAGAAAACCAAACGTATACCATGTCGATCGATCAAAAGTTCGTATAAAAGTTCCACAAATAAATCATGGCGAAGGGAAAACTAACGAAGAAAAAAGATATTGGCCTATATTCTAAAAAAATTGTTCAGGAAAATTTTTGTATCCTATCATTTAAATAAATAATTTTAAAACTAATGATTTTTCTTTCCTCTTAATGAATTCCAAATCAATATTTCGTAAAATAACAACTTTTTTTATTATAAGAACAAACAAGGAATGTAATCAGTGTAAATAAGCATGTGTTATTAGAACGTCATGTGTGTCACCCATACGAGACAAAGAGATGAAAAAAAATTGTATTTCAAAAAATCTCGAACGTTTCAGTGTATTAAAACAAATGAATGAAGGTTGCAATTCTTTGTGACTAGGCGACCTTCCTACAAAAGAGTGATCACAACGGAACATTAAAATAAAATTACAGAAATAAGGGTATATCATTATTAGTAGGGTCATTCGAAAAATCTACTTTCTCGTTCTTCACTATTCGAAGATGCCAAAGATGAATCGGTGGATATTGGATCGATATCTTGATGATGATGATTATGTTGATGATGGTGATGATGATCAGTATGATGTGTTTGTGTATTCAATTTTGTTGGAGGATGAAATGATGATTGTGGCGATGATGATGATGATTGATGGCCATTTATGACGTTCACATTAGTAGCAGCATTTGTTTCCGTTGTTGTTGTATTACGTTTGTTATGAAATGATCGACAATTAGAAGAATTCATACTACTCAAAACAACTTCTGGTAATCTATGAGATGTATCAGAAGCCGGATCTTGATGCTGAAAATGATAACGAGATTTGAATTGAGAATCAGACATCATTGGTGTAGAAAAAAGCTGCCGAAATGCATTACTATTTGATCCTGGTCGAGATTTACGAGAAGATTCAACAAAATTAGAATTAGTTGTTTGCCCGGGTGTAAAAAATCCGGCTTCATCGGATTGAGCATTCTTTATCGATTCTTCATTAAGAATATTATTCATATTAGAAATATTACTCAACATATCTCTACTTTCATTCAATTGAAATTCCAATGTATCATAACGAGCTGCCAAACGTTTACGTTCATTTGTTTCACGTTTTAATTCGGTTCGAAGTATATCCAGTTCCCTACTTTGTTCAGCATTCTTTCTTGCTTTCATTCCTAAAGCTTCGGTAAGTGCTTCATTTTCTCGTTGTAATTGCTGATATGATTCTTTTAGCTGTTCATAATCGACTAATTCTAATTCAGTACGCATTTTTTCACTTTCAAGATAACGAATTCGTTGTGTTTTCATATCAACAACAACATTCAATGAATCGACTTCTTTCTCATAATTCGAAACTTTTTCTTTTAATTCTCTATATTTACGATCAGTTCGTAATAATCCTTCTGCTTTGTCTAATCGTTTTTCTAAATCGGCAATAATCCCCTTCCCATTTGCACATTCACTTTGAGCTTCATGTAATTCATTTTCAAGACGTTTACGTTCATCATCAAATGATTCAGCCTCTTGTTTTAGTTCATTGTATTGATTTTCAATCGAAGCGATTTTTTCTTTATGTTCTTCAATAACATTGGTCAACTCGCCAACATTGGTCATCAATAGATTTATTTCGGCCTGTTTTTGATGACTGATTTCTTTGGCCAATTCTATAATTTTCGGTTATATACAAAAAAAATAATTAGAAATAAACAGGAATCTAGTTGATAAGATGAAATCAATTACCATAATCTCGATTTAAATTGCTGCATTTTTGATTTGCAGTCAATAATTCGGCTCTTAATTTTGGCGTATCAAACGGCCGATACTGAAGACAAAATATGAAAAATTAACAAAAATTTCAAATTAAAAAAACACTTACCTCGGCCAAAAGAAATGAAAAAAGTGTTAAGAAACCATTCGTTTTCGAGTTCAATTGTTTTAATTCTAATTTTTTCTTTTCAATCAATTGTAATCGTTCATAGGAAAGATTTTCGTAATATTGAAGCTGCTGTAGTATATCTTTTTTACTTGAATTAAGATTGACTGGTGGTTTAGTTGGCGATGCTATCGAAGAACGGCGTGATGAATTAGCCGAATTCGATGTACTTTTATTTGATAGTGCAAGTGAATTCAATAATGTAATCGTTGGCGATCGTTTTGCGGTGAATGTGGAAGATGGACCACTACCGCCGCCACTAACACTACCAATCGGTTTATTAGTTGTCTTGGTTACCACTGAATTGGCATTGTTAATATTAGATAATCCGGAAGGTGATTGCCTTGGTGCATTGTTTGCTGCCTTACGCAAATAACTTGTTGTTGGCTTTGCAAATGAATGAGAATTTTTGCCTATAATGGAGTGAAAACAAAAATTCATTATAATATTGAAAAGATAAAAAAATAAAATAAATGCAAATATAAAAATTAAGCATCTGTGCACGAGGTATCGAGATAAGAGATCAAACAATCAAATTCACCTGCATATATTGATTAGGATAAACTATACAATGTGAACGTATGTAATGGTTTAGCGAAATGTACACGTTTCGATAATGATGATCCAACATCATCGAATTGGGTCGATGTTGTGGATGTTGATGATGATGATGATGATGATGATGTATTTGATGAATGACTGCAATTACGTAAACGTAGTATTCCATGTAAAGTTTTATTATTAGCTTTATTATCGTTAACGATATTTTGCTTTGTAATCACAATCGGTGTACGACATGGTTCATCATCAATAAATTTAACCAATACTTTTGTTAATGGAATTATCGATGGATTAGAATCATTTGATGATGATAATGTTGAACTATATGCACTATCGATTGATGATGTAACCGAATCAAATTCATCATCAATATTTTGATTTAATTTATTCATAGGTGGATCTGTTTTTATTTCATAATTATCATTATCATTAATGGATAATAATTGTTTTGTCGTATTATTAGTTTTGTTATTTATAAAATGTTCATTACGAAAACAGAATAAATTAATAAATGTATTCATGGCACTTTTTGATGTAAAACGATTTGTATAGATTAATGTTGTATTAGTTGATGATTGTAATGATGATGATGATGATGATGATGATAATGATGGAAAATGTAATAATTTTTCTGTAGTATCAATATAATCATCCTGATCATGATTATCATATTTAATAGATTTTTGTTTTTTCAATAATAATTTTTTCATAACAGTAACTTTATCATTCAATAAATCATTCGATGATGATGCACATGACCGGTGTACACCGTCTAAATTACGATTCCATTTAATATGCATGATGACGAGGATAGTAATGAATAGAATTTAAATCCAAAACAGATTTTGTACATTTTTTTATTTCAAACTATCAGGAAAAGAATTTTTTAAAAAGAATTATTTACAAATTTTTAGATCAACTGAAACTGATCAACAGTGATCGAATGATAGTAACGACGAATGAATGTTTGTATGTGTGTGTGTGTGGTCGTGTTCGTATCATTATCATTTCAAGATTGTTGAACTAGAAATTTGTCATTGTCGTTAAACAAAATATAGTGAGAATATAATGAAAAAGTAATAATAAATTGTAAATGAAAGAGAAAATCGAGTATAATGATAAGAACAAGATAAAAAACAGCGATTGTTGATCCAAACAGCAAAACAATGGTTAAAAATAATGAACACAAATATTATTATCATCAACCAAATGAATATATAATGAGAGAAATTGAGAAAGAGAAATTTTAATGGAAATGAAACGGAAAAAAAAAGAATAAAATAAAATAAAACAATGCAAGGA
>ERZ500997.289-NODE-289-length-13896-cov-8.815620_pt1 | contig 13896 bp, 10 predicted proteins | sample MGYA00248826_ERZ500997 | MGnify/ENA primary metagenome ERZ500997 (study PRJEB25958, sample SAMN03398524) | human skin metagenome | study: EMG produced TPA metagenomics assembly of the Human Skin Microbiome Metagenome (human skin metagenome) data set.
CATAGCCGTATTTTTTCTAATCATTATCATTATCATCATCAGATATCACATTTCGAATGTATTGAGTTGATTATGTTTGATGATTGATTGATTGAATGCAATTTGTTCATTTTTCTCGTTTTTTTCCTTTATTTTCTATTAGATTTTGATAGTTTGATGACGATCGATGAAAATCCTCATCATCATAATGATGATGATCATTATTGACATTCAAATGTCAACGGTAGCATTATAATCATAAAAAATCCATTGAATCAATAATAAACGACAACGATGGGGGGACGTATGTCATCCTCGTTGAATGATATACACAATTCTTGTGATGATGATAATTTAAATCGATCAACAACACTGAAAAGTGAATCATCCGCATCAACACCAACAACAACAACAGCAATGATGCATAATAATGGTAGTCTATCACCATCGATTTCATTTCAACAACAACATCCATCCAAATATAAGTCAAAATCAATGAAAACGATTAGTTCACCAACCAATAAAAAATCACAACAGAGAAATAAATTGGGCAAAGGTATTAGTTTGGACCATACAAATTATCAACCAACAGCCAACATGTCAATGTTATTATCGACAAGTGATATTGAAAGACCAGAGAAAAATGAATTGGAACGTAGATTTCAAAAAGGTTTGTGCAATATTTATTGAATTATTGGAATATTGTATTTATATTTTCATCACACAGTGCTTACATCAATGGATTTGCCACCGGATAAAGCCAAATTATTACGTAGCTATGATGATGAACGTAAATGGGAATTGATACGTGATCAAGGAAAAATAACTGCCAGACAATCACCGCAAGATTATCTGGATAAAATACAAACTTATCTAGACCCCAAAGCATCGAAAAATTCAAAAAAATTACGCCAACTCGGTGGTGTTACATCCACACAAGTACTTCGTGATCTTGAAATTTCTCTACGAACAAATTCTATTGAATGGGTTAGAGATTTTCTTTCCGAACATAATCGTGGTCTCGATATTCTGATTGAATATCTAAAATTTCGTCTTCAAACACAAAAACAACAACAATGGCGTGAATACCATCAGGGTACAAATAATAGTAACAATAATAATCAACAATATTGCAACAATAATGCCACAATTTCAACAGCATTCAGTTCCGCATCCACAGCCAATCTTAATTCAAGTCAGGAAAGTTTTCCATCTTCAACCAATGCAAATCAACCACAATCGAATGGTAATCATACCACATTACAACGTCGGCCATCATTCCTATTCTCTCGACAACATTCGACAAAAGTAAAATTGGGACAAGTTGGTGATGATGTTCATGTTTGTATAATGTGTATGCGGGCCATTATGAACAATAAATTTGGTTTCAATTTGGTTATGGAACATAAGTCGGCAATCAATTGTATAGCACTTTCCATGACGCATAAATCATTGCGTACAAAATCATTGGTTCTCGAACTATTAGCAGCCATCTGTCTTGTTAAAGGCGGCCATCAAATGATACTTGCCGCATTTGATAATTTTAAAGAAGAAATTGGTGAAAAACGACGATTTCAAACATTGATGCATTATTTTATGAATTATGAACAATTCAATATCGATTTTATGGTTGCTTGTATGCAATTCATCAACATCATTGTACATTCTGTTGAAGATATGAATTTTCGTGTTCATTTACAATATGAATTCACACAACTGGGCTTGGATGATTATCTGGAGAATAAATTACGCAATATGGAATCGGATGATTTATTGGTACAGATTCAAGCATATCTAGATAATGTATTCGATGTTGCAGCATTGATGGAAGATGCCGAACAAAAAAATGTAGCATTGGAACAATGTCAACAATTAATACAACAAGTTGCCAATGCACATGAAGCTGAACGCGATTGGGAATCCAAATTTCATGAACTTAAACATGCATATGATTCATTGGAAAAAGATCATTTGGATCTGGCCCAATCAAACCAACATATGATTGATGAATTATCCAGATTAAAACAATCGGTGTCCGAATTGGAAGAATCTAGACGTCGTGAATCATTATTAGAGTCTCGAATTAATGAATTAAAACGAATGTCAACCAGCGGTGGTGGTGATATCGATTCTACCAGCCTAGTCAATAGTGATAATAATAATGAAACCGGTTCCAAAAATTCATCACATTTACCTTCTTCATTATCATCATCATCATCAACAACAACAGTGCCTCAAAATTCAACGCAATCATCATTATCATCACCTATTCCGCCGCCACCCCCTCCTCCGCCACCACCACCACCTCCTCAACCATCATTCAGTATGGTACCACCGCCACCGCCGCCTCCCCCTCCAATGTCTTCCGGTGCATTTGGATCTTCGAATGAATCATCGAATATGTTAATGACATTGAAACGAACCTATCAGACCAAATACAAATTACCAACATTCAATTGGGTACCATTAAAACCGAATCAAGTAAAAGGAACGATATTTAATGATTTTCATGATGAAGAAACTATACTCAAAACCATTAATTTTGATGATTTCGAAGAACAATTCAAGTTGGGCATCAAATCTTTTGGCGGTAAAAAAGCCGGCCCAATTAGTGGTCAAGATCAACGAGATTCATCTGGCATGGCTAATGGTATTGGTGGTGGAAGTACCACCGGTGATGTTTCGAAGCGTTTTAAAGTACTGGAGAAAGTTTCTCTATTACAGCATAATCGTCTTCGAAATATGGCCATTTCAATGCGAAAAATTGATCTCGATACAGATACTGTTGTGAAAGCAATACATTCGTTTGATACAAATATATTATCTATGGATTATACCGAAGTCTTGTTACGAATGATACCACAACCCGAAGAAATGAAATCGTATCGTGAATATGAACGACAAGGCAGATCGATTGATGAAATGAATGATGTGGATAAATTTCTATTGCAAATATCCAAAGTAGAACGTTTGGAACCTAAATTAAGAATAATGTTCTATATGAATAATATTAATATGCCTGTCGATTCACCGGCTTTCAATCATAAATCAAGCAGCAATAATGAATCTACAATGGTCATGACTATTATAACGCAATATTTACAACGAATTCAATCGATACGGGAAGCAGCCATAGCTATACGAACATCACCCGGTGTACGAGAAATATTGGAATATATTCTTGTTTTTGGCAATTATTTAAATTGTTCCACACGCACATTGGCTACAGCACCAGCATATGGATTCAAATTGCAAACACTGGATTTGATTACTGAAACCAAATCTTCTGTGGATCGTTCACGTTCATTGTTACATTATCTGGTTGATGTAATAATGGCTAAAGAAAAACCGGGTGGTAATCATTCTGGTCCAAGTAAATCTGAAGTATTGGCCACTGCTTTAGCTATACGTCCATTATTGATTAGTAATCGATCACAACATCATCAATTAAGTGGTGCTAATTCGGATGCCAACGTCTTGGAAAACATTAAAATGCCCTATGATTTTGATCACCTGTTGCAGATAATCGAACGGGCAACATCAGTTTCTTTGGAAACCTGTGTAGCCGAAGTAGTGGAAATAGAAAAAGGAATGGAATTATGTCGAAATGAATTACAGCTTCGTAATCAAGGTGGTCTAGCATCAAGTCCGGCAACCAAAACTATACAACTATTCATACAACAAAAAGGACCAGAAGTTTCTGGACTAAAAGACGAATTAAGAAAAACACAACAACAATATAATGAATGTGTGGAATATTTTGGTGAAAATCCTAAAATGTTAGAATCATCAAATCAATTGTTTGGAACTTTTGTTCGTTTTCTTAAAAATTTCAAACAATGCCAGCTAGACAATCTAATGGCACAACGTAAGCGTATTGAAGAAGAATTACGACAACAAATTCTTGCTAAACAACAACAACGTATGATGCAACAACAACAACAACAGAATGGTGCTAATCAATCCGATCAACCAGCAAATAATCATCATCAACAACAACATGGAACAACTAGTGATAATCAAAAAGTGAAAGAAAAACGTCTACTCAAGCAGGATGAAGTTTATAATGGTGCATTGGAGGATATACTTTCAGGTATGCCTGATACATATGTACTTATAGTAATTATATTAATTTATTTTTTATTTTCAAGGTCTCAAAAATGAACCATTTAGACGTGCAGATGCTGTACGAAGAAGTCAACGTCGACGTCAAGCCAATATGGCTGCAAATGAAATGCAAGATAATGTATGATATTGAAATTCTTGTGACACGAAATACTCGTCATTTTCAAATTAAATTATCGATGATGATTGCAACCTTTGTGAAACAATGATAATGTGAATTGCTCAACTAAATTCGGACTGAATTCCATGAATTTTTTTCTTAAAAAATCACACATCTTTAATGAATTAAAATTCCATCAACTGAATATATATTTTTTGTATATCGTCTTTGATTATTTCCCCCTAGAGGACGATGTTGCCATACTGTTTTTCATTTTTTTAAATTATTTTTTTGATTAATTTTTATGTTGTTTGATTGATTTTTTTGCTTTATGATGTACTATATATATAAAAATTTGATGCATGGCCAAAGCAAAGTTTTTTAAACCGAAAAAAACAAAATGATAAAAAAATTTATTTCATTTGATTATCCAGTGTAAAAATAACAGTGTTATGTTGTGTGTAAGTCTATTGGTTGTTTCGTTCCAATTCTTTTTTGAATGCTGGTGCCAATACTTTGGTCATTTCTGCACGTACGGTATCCTGGAAAATAGCAGTCAAAACATCGGATAAGACAGCGAAAATTGGATCCAAAATTGAAAGACCACCAATATGATTGACAACATTGGCAAATTGACGTACTTCGAACGATGTCAATGTCATATTACCTTCTTCGCTAACTTCGAGCGATAATTCGACAACAAAATCCTGAATATCCGAAATGACATGAGTGTTTGGATGGAGATCACCCAATTTGTATGCTAAATCATATTTCATTGAAACAACGTCATCATGAACACCGACCAACAAATGAGCTTTGACAACACCATCTTCACTTTTCACATTAGCATCACCTTCACGTTTCATTTGTTTTAATCCTCGAACTTGAATGTTTCGCATGTCTAATTCACCTTTTAAATCGATGATACCAATATGTCGTTCGAATTTATCAGAATGATCGGGTACCTTCATTGGATCGAATGTTTCGGATTTTTCAATTGCAGCGACGGCTTCATCAACAGCTTTGTTAATTTCTTCGGTGATTTTATCATAGTGAACTATATGGACAAATAATCATTGATTGGTGGATTCATTGTTTACTTCAGAAAAAACTTACTTGGATCAGCCGAAACGGCAACAAAAGCTGCGGCAGCAATCAATAATAATTTCATCATTTGGTAAAAAAGTGAATTTGGATTTTTACGATATGAAAAAAATGGGAATAACCAAAAAAGGAGAAAGAGAATATGAATAGCCAATATCATTTCTAATCGGGGTTTTTATTGCTTTTCCCATTGCCAATCATCATCATATCGACCAGGAATTGAGATATACACTCGAGATTAATTAATTTGTCGTCGGGAACAATACGTTCGGTAAGTCATAAGGATAAGGAACAAAAATAATGCATTTTGATGGCCACTCAAAAATGCAAGCAAGGTCGTAAATTCATACAATAGGATTTTTTATCAAAACACACTAAACATTCTTATCAAATCATGATCATCATCATCAATCAATCTAAAAATTGATTGCCAATCATCAATATCAATCATAATCTGATCATCGTCAAAACAATACTTGAAAAAACTACATATTTTTTTGTTGGCTTTGAGAAATGAAATTAATTTGTTACAAAAATATATGTCAATTAAACACGAAGGTCAATTTTCTTGATTAAAACAAAATGAAATTCGAATGAAACATTCGCAATGATAAGATATAAACAATGCCATCTTTTGGCGAGTGACCTCTCTATATCTCATAACAGAAATGAGGTCTCTCTTTTACACAAAAACATGTCATTATTGTGAATGTGGAATAAAATTGGATTGTTTATCGAAAATATAATATGGATAATGTTGATTATCAACAAGAATTATGTCTAGCATTGAATCTATCAACAAATGAATTGACAAAATCGTATTCAATCTGGCGTTTTAATGTATTACATGTTCGTGGTTTGGATGCATTAACATCGGAAGATGTTTATGAATATTTTCAACGTAAACCACATTCAATTGAATGGTTATCGAATATTAGCTGTAATGTTACATTTGGTTGTATTAATGAAGCGTTCGAATCATTAATATCGATAGCTAAAGCAATCATTATACATAAAAATGATATTGAATGGCGTGACAATTCATTGGGTGTTAAAGGAGCAGATAATCTTAATCTAACAGTTGAACTTTCCGATTCACTAGAGATTCCTGTACCGCCTAATTATCGTTATGTAATGGGTGAGAAACATCCAAAAGCTAAAACTATTTTGATACGTTTTGCAACGATTAATGATCGTAAAAATAATCAACAATTACCAGATACCGCAAATGAACCACAGCAAATAATAGCAGCTCGACCATCATCGCCAACGAATTTATCGTCGAATGTTCCATTGCGAAGAGTCAAACGGAATACTGATGAACAGATGATGGACATCTCCACACCTGAAGATATCGTTAACAATTCAATCGAATCCCGACGACGTCAACAACAACGTCGTCGTCGTTCTATGCCACCAATTCGTATGCGAATGCGAGCTGATGAAGAAGAGGAACGAATACGACAACAACGTCAACGTCAACAACAACTACAACGATCATCAAATGATTTACGTTCACGATTATCATCGAATCGATCGTTTTCATCATCAAGAATTGGTGATCGAATTCAACCATCATTATCATCAAATAATCGTATAATGAAAGCCAAACGAACCGATTCAATATGGCGTCGAACTATTGATGATACGATTAAAAATCGTATGCGATCAGTAGCATTGGATGCTAAAACGGGCAAAAAATATACTGGACAAAATCGAAATGTTGGCGATTTACGTACCAAACTAAATGAACCGATCATACGTGTACAGGTTACCTATGATGACGAGGAAATACGCTTTTAATTTTATTATCTTTGTCTTTATTTTATTATTTTTTTTTTTTGAATAAATTTTCATAATCTATCTGTTGTTTAGCATTTGCTTTAATTCCATTATGATAAACATTCGTAATGATGGATCATGTACATGATTTTCTAATTCTTTTTGTGCTTTTTCAACACCACCATCATTTCGGTAGAATTCAACCAATTCTAAACAATATTCAAGCCAAACACATTTAGCACATCCACTACGGCAACAAAGATCAGCTGGTGGTGGTGATGGTGGCGGCCGTTTTTGTTGTCCATTTTGTTCGCCATTCAAATTAACATTTGAAAAATGAATAGCTTTTCTATTGGTTTCGAATAAAAATCTTTTTGTAACCGACCATGGTGAAAATTTCAGAATCATTGGGTTGAAACAGTGATGAACATCGATGCCGATTTTGTAAATGTTTATATGATGCAAGTATATCAGGTTTTGTTTGTTTGATTGGTAACCACGTGATTGTTATTGAGTTTTGTTTGAATCATAATTTTGTTTGATTTAAAATTATCGATTAATTGCAGTAATAATGCCTCGATATGCTCAATTAGTGGTGGGACCTGCCGGTAGTGGTAAATCAACATTTATCGCCGCAATGATGGCCCATGCAGAAGCATCCAAACGAACAATGTATGCGGTAAATTTGGATCCAGCAGCTGAAGTTTTCAATTATAATGCCATTGCCGATATTCGTCAATTGATTCATGTGGAAGATGTAATGGACGATGCAGATTTGAATTTCGGTCCAAATGGCGCATTGGTTTTTGCAATGGAATATCTAATGAACAATCTGGATTGGTTGACCGAAAAATTAGGCACCCAAGAAGATGATTACGTTCTATTCGATACACCTGGTCAAATTGAATTAGTATCACATTTCGGTTTGATGAAAACATTTGCCAAATATTTGGAATCCTTAGATTTTCGTGTATGTGTTGTATTTCTACTTGATTCCCAATTCATATCGGATATGTCAAAATATTTTAGTTCATTAATAATATCATTGATAACATTAATCAATCTAGAATTACCTATGGTCAATTTATTAACCAAAATTGACAAATTACCTGATGATCAGAAAAAATCATTAGACGATATACTGGAACCAAGTTCGGATCTTGTCACCAATGATCAACCATGTTTTCAACGAAATCGCAATGAACGTTTTTATCGATTAAGTCGTGCTTTTGCACAGATTATTGATGATTATTCGCTGCATAAGTTTCTACCAATTTCTGTCCTTGATGAAGATCTTATGAATGATGTACTATTATCCATTGATAATTGTATTCAATGGGGTGAAGATAATGAAGTGAATGTTAAAGATATTGATATTTAACCCAAATTTGTTTGCAAAATGTATTATATCTTATTGTGTAAAATGAATCGATTAAAATGAAATTTTTATTTTTTTGTTCAAATTTTTAAAAGTAAAATTGCCAAGTAATTGAAAATTGAAACAAAATTGCTTGAAAATTTTTTTCCTTCAAACTCATCCATGGTGTGTGCCAGATGGTTGATGTTTGGGGCTGCTGCTTGTTTTGTTGAGAGTGAGAAAGAAGAAGAATTTCCAATCAATCGTTCAAAACTTGGACAATTTTCCGATAATAACAATAACAATAATAATAATAATAATTGAATAAATAAAGATAGAAATAACAACAAATATGATGACACACTGTCTTGGTGGTTGATTAATTGAAATAATAATTATTTGTAATCATCTATCAGTTTAGTTTGGTAGATTGGTTGTGTGTATATAAGTGATAACATGGGATTAATATCTTGGATTTCTGAATTTTTGTTTTGAAACAACAATTAAATCAATGAATGGGTTGATTGATATTTGATTAAAAGAGTTGGTGATATTGTTGCATTTATTCATCTTCAACGCGTGTTTTTCTTGGTTTTGGTACGGCCTGCTATTGAGAAGAAAAATTGATTAAAATTTGAAAGAATTTTCATTATCGTAAAAAAAACTTACCCCTGGACTAACACCACGTGTAGCTGATGCTGAACTTCTATTTCGAGCGCGAAGTTTAGCCAATGCATTTTCGGACATATCAGCGCGTTCTTCAGCATCTTCCAATTCTTGTTGTACTTTGCGATATTTAGCCAAATTAAGTGCAGCAATTTCTTCGGCTTCTTCGATTTGTCGTTTGTATGTTTTCATCTTTTGTTGCAATTTATCGATCAAATCTTGCATACGTTCATAATTTTTGCGATCTTCATCAGCTTGGAATTGCAATTCCTTGATACGACGTTCAGCTTTACGTAGATTCTTGGATGCATCACCATGTCGTCGTTGTTCGCTTTCATATTCTTGTTCCAATTCACGGAGTTTTTGTTCCAATTTTTGAATGGTCTTTTTGCCACCTTTCAATGCAGCCTGTTCAGCTTCTTCCAATCGTACCTGTAAATCTTTGATTTGCTGTTCCATTGCTTTTCGCATTTTTTCCTGTTGCATTGCATGTTCTTGTTCGGCACGTAATTCATCAGCCAATCGTGCAGCATCGACCATTGCTTTTTTAGCTTTTTCTTCCGATTGTTTAGCTTCGTTGAGCATTTCATCCAAATCGGCTTGCAATGCTTGCATTTCACCTTCCAATTTACGTTTGGCCATCGATAATGAGGCATTATTGGCCGATAATTCATTAGCCTGGTCATGTAATTCGGCCAATTCTCCTTCAGCTTGTCTTCGGCCACGATCAGCCTGTTCCAATAATTGCCGACTTTCTTCCAATTCGCCTTGCAATGCATTGCATCGTCTTTCAGCCATGGCATATTGTTCGCGTGCTTCATCACGGGCACGTTGTTCATCTTCGTATGCCGTCTGTAATTCTTTGATATTTTGTTGATATTTTTTAATATTTTTCTGTGCTTCAGCATTAGCTTTGTTAGCATGATCTAATGCAATTTCCAATTCGTTGATATCGGACTCCAATTTCTTTTTCATACGTAAAGCTTCGGCTTTTTGTCTGGATTCGGCTTCCAAGCTGGCTTGCATGGAATCCAAAGCGCGTTGATGATTCTTTCGTGTGTTTTCGAATTCTTCTTCTTTCTCTTGTAATCGTCGGTCGATTTCTTGACGAACCTGTGATAATTCCAATTGTGCACGCAATACTTTGTTCTCTTCTTGTTCCAATGCAGCTTCTGCTTCTTCTAATGCTGCTTGCAATTCTTCTTTTTCCATTTCCAATCGTTTTCGTGATTTTTCCAATTCATGCACCGATCGACCACCTTCACCCAATTGATCGAGCAAATCTTTGATCTCATCTTGGAGATTCTTGTTTTCTCGTTTAACAGCTTCATATTGTTCTTGACTTTCTTCGTATGCGGCACGAAGTTTGAACAATTCTGTCGAATAATTTCGGCATTCTTTTTGTGAAGCATCCAATTCGGCAGCCAAGTCATCGGTTTTTTGTTTCCATTCGGCAATAACTTTATCGAATGTTTTCTGTTTCTTTTCGAGTGTTGCAGCCAATGCATTGGCACGTTCAACTTCGATCGACATATCTTCGATTTCACCTTGTAAACGTTGTTTGGTTTTTTCCAATGAACCAACTTTCGAATTGAGTTGTTCAATGTGTTCATCAGCTTCTTGTAATTTAACACCCAATTTCTTTTTGGCTTCTTCCAATTCTTCTAATCTGGCCAAACCTTCCGATTCGAATTTGGCACGCCATTGTTGAATTTCAGCATTAGCTTTGCTAAGTTGGCGTTGTAAATCAGCTTTGGCTTCAGTTTCTTCTTCCAACGATTCCCGAGCATTATCAAGATCGTGTTCCAAATTACGTAATTTCGACATGACTGATGCACGTTCCTGGTTATCGGGGGAAAGAAATTTAATATTAATGCAATCAATGGATCAATTATCATCATCCATACTCGGCTTTCTTCATCAGCTGTTCGTTTAGCTTCTTCCAATTGACTTTGCAATGAACTTTTCAATTTAGTCAATTGATTAACTTGTGATTCAGCATCCTCTAATTGTCGTTGTAATTCGGAATTTTCAGCAGCCAATTTCTTTTTGGCAGCATCGAAATCACTTAGATTACGATTAGCATCATCCAATTTGCTTGTTACTTCAGCCAATTGCATTTCCAATTGTTTGTTTTGTTTTTCAATGTTGGCCTACCAGAAAATGAACGAAAAAAAATTAGTATTTTCCAATCAAATAAAACTTAAGGTTAATGAATCTATCCGAATATTGCCGTCGAATCCCAAATGTTGTTTGTCGTCCAGATTCCTGCTGCTGGTGAATGTTTGAAAATTTTTACCTGATTTTTGTTTGCATGATCAACAACTGATTGTAGATCGGCAAGTTCAGCTTGTAATGTACCACGATCTTTTTCAAGTCTTGTGTTTGAAGATCAACGAAGAAAAAATGAAAATTTTGTCAACTCAAAAAAGCATTGAAAAGCATTGAATCTATGTCGACAAACACTGACTTAACACTCGGTTGATAATTCGGATAGTCAATATAAAAATAAGGGGTTTAAAGGGTCCATAGATCGACTTAATATTACCTTATCTTTGGCAAGATGATCGACACTTCCTTTCAAATCATCAAATTCGGCTTTGATTTGTTGTTTTTCTTTTTCAATACTGATTTTTTTCGGGTTCCAAAAAATGAAATGGGGTTAAATAAAACGAATAGAATAATGATTATTTAGATGGGAAAAAATCTAATCTAAGGGCCGGGTAATTTTTCTACAAGGGAATCTCGAACCTAATGTGATCTAATTGGCAAAAGGCAGAAGGCAAAGGATTGTCCATTGGACACACATACCGTTGTTTGGCTTTGGTCAATTGGTCCACTTGTTCGCTTAATTCAGCAACCGAATCATTATGTTTTTTGCGTAATGCTGACATTGCTTGTTCATGATTAAGATTAGCTTCTTCCAAATCACGACGAAGTTTGGACATTTCAGCTTCACGACGTTTGTTCAATTCGATTTGTGAGGATGTAGCACCGCCAGCTTCTTCCAAACGTTCACTTAATTCTTCGATTTCACGTGCTAAATCGGCACGTTGTTTTTCAGCTTTTGCACGTGCTTGTCGTTCCGATTCTAGTTCTTCTTCCAATTCTTCAATTCTGGATTGAAGTTCTTTGATTTGTTTTTGCAATTTAGCAACCAATGCTTGTTCATCTTCAAGTTTGGATGCTAAACTTTGCAATTCTTTTTCTTTACGTTGTAAATTGGTTTCCAATTCTTTTTTATTCTTTTCTAGATCGGCAACAGCTTCTTGTGCCAATTTCAAATCACCTTCAACTTTACGTTTATTCTTTTCGATATCGGCACGTGCTTTCTTTTCACGTTCCAGACTATCTTCCAATTCATCCAGTGTTTGCTCTAATTTGGCTTTAACTTTATTCAAATGATTAACTTTATCTTCCGTTGCCTGTAGATCTTCGGCTGTTTTTTGACCCATTTCTTGTAGGTTTTTCTTTTCTTTATTCAATTTGTTAATCAATTCATCTTGATGAGCAATTTCATCGTTCAGATTACGAATTTGATGATCTTTTGATTGTTTATCTTGTTCGGCTTTTTGTAATGCCAATTCTAAATCTTCAATTTCTTTCTTTTGGTTTTGGATTTCATTTTCCAATTTCTTTTTGGCTGAGCTAAGACTAGCATGAGCATCTTCTTCGTGAGACAATCGATCTTGCAATTCCTATTGAGCAGCATGAAAGAAAATGATTGTTTCATCACAAAAACACCAAATTACTGTCAAACATACCGACAATTGACTTTCCAAATCATTTTTCTGTGAAACAGCTTTCATCAGACGTTCTTCAACATCACCGGATGATGATCGTTCGGATTCCAATTGTAAATAGAGATCGTTTTTCTCCTGCAACAATTTGACATTTTGTACTTCCAACTCTTTTCGTAATTTTTCTTCTTTTTCTCGTGCTTCGGTTTCTTTTTTGAGTTTTTCTTCCAAAGCTTTGAGTTCATCTTCAACTCGGGCAACATTAAGCAATGGCTTAACTTTGGAATACAATTTCCACCATAACCAATTGCGTAGTGTAAGAAATTTGCGTAAGTTTCTTTGAATAACCAACAATGCAATACGTTGATCTTGAAGTTTTTTGAAATTCTTTTTGACGAAATACCAACGAATCCAGGCTTGTAACCATGTCATAATCTTGCCTAGACGATCATCACGCATTTCTTCCAAACGACCAAGTACACCGGCACGGAAGAAAATCTATTTTTTGTTAGGAAATTTTTCATCAATTTTAAGTTCAATCAAACAAGAATATTTTCCGAAAAGGAAGAAATGGTAGGAATGGAGAATGGGCAGGGAGGAAGGAAGCAAACCAGTCGTCGTTTACGTTGTCGTTGGATGTCCAAATGATGATGATGATCTTTTGATTGAGGAAAGATCTCTATATATACTTTACTTACTTTAGTATTACCAAAACGATATTCTTGTTCATCGATTTGAATTGATTTAATAAGCTTTTCACTGATTTGTCTTGCATCGACAAAACCTTTTGGTATGATGGTTGGCGCCAGTATTAGATAGCTAATTTTGATTTTGGGAATCAAAGCAAAAACCAATATCAAAGCAGAAAAAAAGGATGGGAAACAAATTAGCAATTTTTTTACCAGGTAAACAAATCAATAGAAAAATGGCTAAATTGATGATACATTCTGATGGAAAACAAACAACGTAAATTCATAGAAGAAGGCAATTTTATATATTGGGCCAATAGGGTTTTGTTTATTTGAAAGGAAAACATTAACACT
>ERZ500997.290-NODE-290-length-13894-cov-6.314257_pt1 | contig 13894 bp, 9 predicted proteins | sample MGYA00248826_ERZ500997 | MGnify/ENA primary metagenome ERZ500997 (study PRJEB25958, sample SAMN03398524) | human skin metagenome | study: EMG produced TPA metagenomics assembly of the Human Skin Microbiome Metagenome (human skin metagenome) data set.
CTCTCTATCTATTTACCTGGAAAATTCAATTGTGTTTGTTCAAACTTTATCCTGATGATATAGTCTAGTCATCTGATGGTCAATAATATGTTTTGAAAATATGAAGATAATATGTATCCATTCATTCATTCATTCATTGAATTGACTAACCACATCAATGATGTGATAACAAACAAAAAAAAAATTTAAACAGGTAAAGATCAGGTAAATCACACAAACACAAACACACCGAACATTGACCATCATTTGTTGTTGAACACCTTCGTATCATTTGGTCAAGATGATAATTTTGTTTCTTTTTTTTATACAAAAAAAAAATGAAAAATTTTTTCCTTGATCATTCAACACTGATAAACGGACATTGGCCACATTGGTATTTATCCAAAAAAATAAAAATTCTTTGAACGATAATAAAGAATGCGACAACCATAAACTCAATGGCCATGATGATGATGATGATGATGATGATCAACAATTTGATCATCATTAAATCATAGAAATGATAAAAATCTCAATTCATTTCATATTATGAATATGATGGTAGTGTTTGTTGTTGTTGTTGTTGTCGAATGTTTTTGATGTTTTCGATTTAAGAAAAAAATTTCCTTGATTGACAAGCTATCATCATTATTGAAAAAGCCCTTTTTTCGTTACTCTGTTTTGGTCAATGATTCCTTTTTCGGTTTGATTTCATTCTCCTGGCGATGATTATGATGAAGATAATGGTGTGTAATGGTAATGTTCAACTAGATGATATGCCATTCTTTCTCTCTCTCGTTCTCTTCACTTGAGGCAATTCAATGGTGATAAACATTGAATTTTTTAAAAGTTTACCAACAACAACAGAAAAAACATCATCAACATTTGTGCACGATTTACATTCGAGAAAATAAACACCCATTTATCATCATCATCAAGATGATCATTATAATATTATTGTGGGCACCCATTTGATGAAATTTAAGGAAAAAAACCACAACAAACAAAAAAAATTAGATGCCAAATAAACAAAATGACCATTTTGGCCATTTGGATAACAATTGATCAATAGATGATGATTATGGTGATGGTGATGACTTTAGTTTTTGAGCGGCTTTTGCATATCAATAGTAATAATGATGATGATCAAGAGAAGAAGCTTGAAATGAATCTTCTTTTTCTTTTTTTTTTACTTGTCAATTCATACACAATTCATAGTGATCATTGACTTTCGGATGGATCCGTCATTCGTTTGATCAATAACAACAATAACAACAGAAAAACAATCATCATTGCCAAAATAATAATGATTCTTCTTTTTCTTCTCTTGATAATATGATTATTGAAGAGCGGTATCATTGACCATCATACCATTATTATCATCATTGTTTTTTCCAGAAATATTTCATTTTGATTATGAAAATGTATACAACAAAAATACATCACCATATCGAATATCGATCAGACAATTTGATGTTTGTGAGACAATGATTGAATGAATGATTGAAAAATTGGAAATTCTTTCGTTGATGCTTTCGCAATATGGCATTATAATCATTGTTTTTTTTCTCGACTGATAATAATCAAAGACAAAGATGGATTATCATTTTGTTTCGAATCGATTTTTTTTTTGTAACATTCGATATCTATTCTAACACAAATGAATATCGATGTGTATTTATAGTCGACACAAAAAAAATCTATTAGATTGAAATAATGATGACCACGAACAATGATGATTAAGGTTAGACCAGGATGATTATCAGGTGAATTGTTCGTAAAAAAAGATTAGGTTAAAAATATATTCATTCGATTAGACTTTTTTTTTTGGTTATTGTAATCACCACCTGTACGATGATGGTGATTATCATGATCAATGTCTATGATGATGATGATGATGGTGGGCCACGATTTTGGATCAAAATGATAAAGACAATGATCGCTTGATGATGATGATGATTGATGCTAATTTGATTCGCTACCATCACCAGTGAATGCAAAAAAAACACATTTCATCACCAACTATCAACAACAACAACAAAATTATTCATCGATGATGGTGTAATTTGAGCCCAGGATTTTTTTCTTTTTTTCTAATCATAAACTATTCATTGTTTCGTCCTTCAAAGATTGATTTCGTTGTTAAAGTTGAAAAATTCAAGAAGCTGATCATGATCTTTGGCATTCATTTGTGAGGAATAAGGATCTGATTTTCGTTAATGAATTTTGTCTATATTCATTATTTTATTGTTTGAATAATAGAGAAAAAAAATTAATTAAATGCTTTAATTTACTTTGGTTTTTGGTTTGTTGATCAGTTGAACCTTCAGTTGATATTCGGTATCCGTAATCGTGATCATTAACGCCCATCACCTCTAGCTCGAATCAATGAAAATTTTTGTTTTTTATTAATTGATTTTTGGATTTTCTATTTATTTACATAGAAGATTCATCCAGAAAATATTTGAACAAAATTTGATCAAACCAAAATGATGGATATACGAACAGCAAATATAGTTTCATTGGATCATCAATCCGTATCACCAACAAATCACCAACAACAATTGGATACAAATCGTTCATCATCACAATCGATTATTAAATTCAATATCGATGGTTTGATTGGTACTACCAATAATAATACCACTACTAATAATAATAATAATACCACTACTACAAATAATAACAATATGGATGATAATAATCGACAACAACAAAGACGTCGAAGACGACAATTACAATCATCATCATCATCGACATCATGGAATCGTAGCCGATCATCATCACAATCATCTAATCAATCGAAAACCAAACGAATTAAACGAAATTTATCATCATCATCATCATCATCAACATCAACAACTTCGCCATCGCCATCATCATCATTATCGAATTCTCGAACATCAACACCGGAAATAAAAATATCTAAATCAAACGATAATAACGATGATGGTAATAATCAAATTGAATCATCATCATCATCAACATCAAACAAACAAAATCATCATCATGATGATGAAGAACGTACCGATATTGATCAAATGAGTGATTGTGATGATCAAATAAATGATAATGATGATGATCAACAACAAAAACCGGATCTAGATACAATGACAATGTTAATGAATAAATATCATTCAACATCGACAGCATCATCATCATCTGAAGCAGCCGCAACAACAACAACAACAGATCGACAACAACAACAAATGATGTTACCATTAATGGATAATATAAAAGCGGCTACTACAGCAGCAGCAGCTAATATACAATTAGCTGTTGCTGCCAATCAATTTATACAGAATGCTGCTTTAGGCAAATTATTTGGTAAGTAGCCAGGTGTCACAAAACATTCATTCATTCATTCATTCATTGTGTCGATAATGATAATGATTTAGGCGTTTGAAAATGAAAATGAAAAATATGAATGTGATAATTTGATGATGATGATGATGAAAAGGAAAAAAATTTTTCTTCTGAATGAATCATATCATTAGATTTGAATTTTTCAAAAAGTTTTAAAAAATTCAAAATTTCCGGTGTTTGTTTGGGTCGATGAATTAAACGAAAATTGAATCGATTTTTAATTATCATCCTGTTGTTGATTTTACAAGTTTTTTTCCGTTGTTGTTGTTGATCTACTTTCATTTTCTAGTCTAATTAGTTTTGTTTTCTTTTGATAATAATTATAGGTCGTTTTGATCCATCATTTGCCATGATGCAACCGCTTACATCATCATCATCGTCAACGACAGCGACAGCGACAACAACAACTAGCAACAATCAACGACAATCAAATATCGATGATGATAATGATGATGGCAATAATAAAAATGATCTTAAAAATTTATCATTTACAAATAATTCAATTAATCAATCACATGCAAATGCACATGTAATGGCACAGGCATTATTTCAACGAATATTACCTGGTCAGGGTAATATTTTATCCGTACCAGGTGTTGGTGGTCCTCCATTCAATACATTCAATCCATTTGGTATTTCACATCATCAACAAATGATGATTGGAAATCATCTTCCACCACCTCCTTTACCACCACCACTGTCATCATCATCATCATTAAATCATCAAACATCATCGTCGTCTTCAGTTCCGATTCCGCCACAAGCATCGATGTTATCGCAACCACCACCATCATCGTTACCACCTTCAGTATTACATCCATCAACAGTAATCGGTGGTTCAAAACCAAAAGTAGCAACACCGGCTGTTGTTGCAAAAATTGAACAATATAAACGTGAAAATCCAACAATATTTGCATGGGAAATTCGTGAACGATTAATTTCTGAAGGTAAATGTTTTTTTGTTTTGTTTTTCTAGATCAGAAACTGAAAACGCAAAACGGTTGATCGATTTGATTCCAAAAAACAAAAAAGCCAATCGAATGTTATGAACCAAAAGAAAAAAGAAAATGCTTACCAGCTTAATCATGTCTAGTTAGTTAGTTTAGTTTAGCTAGTTTACATAAGTGACAATTATTATTTTTTTCATTTTCAATCGTTATTGTTGTTGTTGTTTTTGAATATTCAAATCGAGAGAGGGAATGATATTTGTTTCCTGTTTTGCATGCGTGTAGATTTTCCCAGACAAAATTATTTTCCAATTTTTTTTTCGATCTTTATTAATGTTGTTCCTGATAATTCCTGATGATAAATGTCTCTTTTTTTTGCCTGTATTCTCTTGTAATTAAACAGGAGAAAAAAAACAAAACGGTAGCCAAGGTACACAGGAAAAATGAGACAAATTAGTTTGCAAAACTAAACACTGTGAATCGATCGATCGATTGCGATTGTTATCGATTTTTTTTGTTGTTGTTGTTCATTTATATTGAAAATGGTTAAAGATCAAAAACAATCGATAAAATGAAATTCATTTGGCCCAGATAATTTTTTTTTTACTTTTTTCTTTCGATGAATTATGGCCAAGTCAAATGATGGTGAAACTGGTTGTTTATATCTAGTTTTGTAAATCAATTTTCTTGTTGTTGTTTCTTTTTCCAGGACATATTCTCTGGCTAATTAGATTGTAATATTTTTTGCCTTCATATTCAAATTAGCTGAAAGGTTTTTTTTTCTGCCAAAAGAAAAAAAGTTCTGCCTACGAAATTATCATTGAACAAAAAAAAAAGACCACCAATCGAATGAAACAAATCGATCAAAATTGATTAATTGCCTTGCAATTTTTATCCATTTATATCGATATGCAGCATAATCTTTTCGTTTTTCTGTTCTTGTTTTTTCGAAAAAAATCATTCAACCTTAAACTGCCAAAACACAGAAACACAGAAAAAAATTGATGACCACAATGTTTGAATTATTTACCTTTTTTCGTTGTTGGATGTTTTGTTTCGGATTTCGGGTTGGCTGATTTCTTTTTTTGTTTTACCTTGACGACGATGATTTATATCCAAAAAAAAAAAAAAATGTCAATTTAACCTGTCCAAGTGTGTGTGTGTGTGCGATCAGAAAGATCAATGACAAAATTTGTATTAAACGTTTTGTTTTATTTCACTTTTTTTCTCTTGCTTTTTTTTGGTTGATTGAATTTATCAAACACAAGAAAACAAATTTCCAATTTCACCAATGTGTGACACTGCAGTGAAATAAATTATCGGTCAATCAATGGACATTATCTCTCTCTCTCTCTCTCTCTCTCTCTCGCTCTCTTGCACAAACACACACACGTCAATCAATTTAGACCTATATCTTTTGAATCCTGCAAAGAAAAGAAATGGCCAACAACAAAAAAGAAGAAAACTAGTTATATAATGCGCGCACACACATTACACAAGCCAAACTTACGGGAGCAATATACAAAAAGGCGTAATCGATTATAAATTTTTTTTTGTATTTGCCAGTCACTTACTATCTCTCTTTGTAGAGGTTTTTTTTTCTTCTTGGCTGCCACCGTGTTATTATATAGATAGAAAAAACATTGATGATTTTGAATTGAAAATCAAAATGGGCATGATCATTTTGTTCATTTCTAGCCAATCCTATATGATTTTTTCTGGGAGCCAATTCAAATATATGTGTTGAACAAATGAGATCGTTTTTGGCTTTTGCTTGATGGGCCTATAAAATACTTTTTTTGTTGTTTGTTGCATACACCCCCGACTTTGATTTAAATTTTTAAATTTTTCCGTTTTTTTTTTTGATTGATTAGGCGTTTGTACAAATAGTACAGCACCATCCGTATCAAGTATAAATCGTATATTAAGAAATCGTGCTGCTGAACGTGCGGCTGCAGAATTTGCACGTAATTATCAAATTGCTGCTGCTGCTACGGCTGTACATTATCAACAACAACAACAACAACAATCATCACCACCATCGACGACAACATCGGCTAAAATAACACCGGTAACCACCACTACTGTATCATCAGCAAATCCAATGATAACAACACAACCATCATCCGGTCCAAATGGTATAATTCCATCATCAACAACAACAACAGGTTGCATAAATCCAGCATTATTAGCTGCTTCAAATCCATTATATGCAGCATGGATGGCTTCATTTGGACAACAAATAAACGGTATTGGATCACCAAATGGTCAAACAACAAACAATAAACCATCATCAACAACAATGGTACCGAATAATGGTGATTCAAATTTTCAAATTACACAACAAAAATTGGCACAATTTTTACCACAACAACAAATACAACAAATGTTAGCAATGGCAGCAATGGCTAATAGTGGAAAATTAACACAAATTGTTGATCCATCAACATTGTTGAAATATCAGCCGCAACATAATCAACAAACAAATCCTGTTAAACAATCAACAAAACCATTATGGAATCCATCAAATATCAAAACAACAACAACGACAACAAATGAAGAATCATCAATCAATAAAGGTATGTTGCTATTTTTTGATATTTTTTTTGTTTTTCAATTTGACAAGCAATTTTCATTCAAGAAATATAAGTTAACTTTGAAAAAAATAAATAAAATATTCCTAATTATTTAGATTCCTACTTTTTTTCCAAATCATTTAGACATCAATCAATTGGACACAAAAAACAACGACGACAACAAAATCGACGATAATCATTCAATTAACCATGATGATAATGATAATGGCCATAAACAACAAAATGGATCGATTAATAATGATTATCAATCACCAAGATCACAATCACCTTTAACAACAACAATGACAATATCATCACCAGTATCATTATCATCATCATTATCACGTTCATCTTCACCACAAACATCAACAACAACAAAAGCAACAAGAAAAGTAGATGATAATAAAGAATCACCACCAATTGAATGTAATGGAAAATCATCACCGTCATCATCATCATCATCGTCACAACAACAGCAGCAGCAGCAACAACAATCGTCTGAATCCAATCAAGATTTATTGATTTCAAATTTTCCATTGACAACATATCCAAATAGCCAATCGCATCATCCACATCATTTATCGGCATTTGCTGCCGCTATGGGATTACATAATCCACAAGCAGCAGCTGCCGCATTTGCAGCGGCTGCTGCTGCAACTGATCCAATACAGAATTCGGCTTTATTAGCTGGACATCCTGGCCATCATCATTCTCATCATCATCATCATCATCATTCTTTATTATCAGCAGCTGCCGCAGCAAATGCAACAAAATTTCGTCGTAATCGTACAACATTTTCACATGAACAATTAGAAGTATTGGAAGAAGAATTTGAACGTACACATTATCCATGTGTAACAACACGTGAACGTTTAGCACAGGCAACATCATTATCCGAGGCTCGTGTACAGGTAAGCAAAAAGAAAAGAATTTGTCCTAAAATTTACATCAAAAAAAGAAATGATAACCCAAGTTTAGTTTGGAGAAAATACCTCGACGAAATGGAACATTTATCATCATCATCATTGAATCACGTTAAATCCATTTGTGAATGGTGAATATCTTGATAATGATGATAATGATTGTTCATTTGAAAATGAGAAAATTTCCGTTTTAAAATAGGAAATCTTCTTTTTTCGTTGGCTAAAGATTGCCATTTTTAACAATGATGATGATCATCATCATCATTTCGTTGAAACATCCGTAACGTATTCTTATTTTCATGCAATTTTTATTTTTTCTGGATGAAAATAGTGATCAATTTAGTTCATCACCACAATCATCAACATCAACGAAAAATCTGAAAAAATAAAGAGAAAATAAATCGTTTTAAAAAATTCAATGATCATTTCTATTGTTACCTATTCGATGATGATGATGATGATCATTTTTTTTTATATAAACCATCTTGATGTCCATTGGGCGCCTTTATTCTATCATTGTTTGGTCAGTTTTTTTATTTGTTGTTACCCGATAAAGAAAAATTAGTGAAAAGTCAGGTTTTGATCTCTTTTTCTTTGTTGTTGTTGTTGTTGTAAAAAAAATAGATCGAAATCATGATGATTGTTGATGATGATGATGATGAAATGTGGTTCACCAACCAATCATTAAGATCATTAAGATCTTGTAATATGGCTTTGGGTGCCTGTTCTGTTTTTTTTCATTTCTTTTCTGTTGTTTGATCAGATCGATTAAGTTGTCTTTTTGTTGTTGCAGTTTGATCATTATCTTCTATTATCGTTGTTAATGGTTAAAAATTCAAGCACGATTTTGACAATTTTTTTTTTGTTTTCGAAGAAAGAAAGAAATAGATTCGATCAATCGAACGTTTTTTGATGTAAATAAATGATTTATGTCGCCCATATTTTGACCTAATCGGACTAAACTATTTTAACATTTCGAATGATAAAAAAAAATTTTACGAACAAAATCTAATCGATAAAATCGATTTTCTTTTGTTTTTTGTTTCCTCAAGTTGTATTTTACTAATGTAATTTCGATTTCTCATTCTATTTCATTATGCAAAAATAAATTTTCTAGGTTTGGTTTAGTAATCGTCGTGCAAAATGGCGTCGTCATCAACGTATGAATGCAAATCAATCGAAATTCGGTGGCGGCGGTGGTGTTGGTAACGATTATTCACCCGATGGTTCACCCGATTATTATCGACAACAACAACAACAACAACATGAAAGTTATTATCATCATGGTGAATCGAATACATCATCAAATGGATCACCACCACCACCACCAAGAACACCATCATCATCTCAACTACAAAAACAATCAAAAATCAATAATCATAAACGCCAGAAACAAAATGAATTTAATGATAATGATTCATTAATTGATGATGATGATGGTTCAGAATTGATAGATATGACATCGAATGATTCATGTGATTCATTCGATTCATTTCGAAGACAAAAACGACAAAAATTGTCAACACCAACAACAACAACAACAAATGATAATCAAATGAATGGTCAGATTGATGATAAACATCCATATAATGGTTATAACGATGATATTGATGATAATAATGATAAATCATTAGATTCATCGACAACAATAACAACAACTGCATCGACAACAACAACAACAACAACAACATTACCATATCCAACGGCAAATCAATTTACAGCATCAATGTTTGAATCTTCTCATCATCATCATCATCATCTATTTCCACATCATCCGGCCCTTTCGATTCCTTCATCATCATCATCATCAACAACGACAACAAATTCGAACGCACAAAATAATTCGCCAATGAATCCATTTATTGGTTATGGTGCCAGTGGTCATCTAGATCATTTATCATTATATCAATATAATCAAGCATTATTAGCTGCTGGATTTCATTCGAATCCATTTCTGAAATTTACTCAACAACAACAAATGAATGGTGGTGGTGGTGGCGTGGAAAATTCCAATCAAACCAATATTGATTCAATTATCAATTCTGCTTTTCATAAAGTTAAATAATTCTTTTCGACAACATACTCTCATCCATTAATTGCATTCATTTTTTATACATAATTTAACATGATAACCACTATATAACCACTATTCGTGCTAGTCACACATTTTTCCAATTACAAAACAAAGCAAAATCATCAACTAATTTTGAACACTAATTTAATCACACAAAATTTTAATTATAGAAAACTGAAAAAATATTTTATATGAATCATTTATTAAAAATAATTTTAAAATAATAATAATTATAAATTGTGGTTTCATTATTATTTACTTAATTGATCATATAAAATCGTTTAATTCTTTTTCTTTGTATTTATTGATAATTTCGGAACCATAATATTTCTCTTTTCGATAAAATCTTCCTTGCCAAAAAGCGATTCATAAATTGAAAATTTCGTTTCCAAAACAAATAAAAGTTTATTGGCGATTTCTCGAGGTTCAATATTCATGTGTTTGCGAATACAACGTCGACGCCAAATATTGAAAATTTAAAAAAAAAACTGGTGAACTGGTTGATTTATGATCAGGAACCATAACTTTCTTTATAGAATTTTGTTAATAATTGCTCTATACATTTCCTTAGAATCTTCACCAAGTAACGCATTCTTGTTACTACCAGATTTAACATATTTGTATAAATCTTGAGATTTTAAAGCTGCAGCTATTTCAAGACTCGAACGCTTATTAGGATCGCAATTCTGATCACAGCAGAATTCGTGGTTGAACCCATAACCTGATAAGTATTGTAGAGTATTGTATTAGTTGTGATGAAACAAACTAGAATAGTTTAATGAAAAATTGACTTTAACGTCATTCAAAACACAATGAAAAAATACAATTATTTAAATATAAAAAAGAACAAAAAATTATATTCTAAAATTCGATAAAATCTTGTTCGAATCGAACTAAATTTTATCTCACATATAGTTGATTGTATGATGTAGTTTAATAGTGAAACACTGGTCAGTATAGTGGTTATAACAAATACATTAATTAATTAACATTAATCTAATAACTAATGACGATTGATCGTCATCAGATGACTGATTATTTAGCAGACATAATTATTCTTCCGGATCTAAACAGCATAGGACACAAAATCTGTCACCATATAATATTAAAAGTAGTCCTATAGGTAGAGGAATGATACTGTAGATTGCACAAGCACAAAGTAACTGTCAGATAAAATGCAATTTTATTATATTTCAATCACGTTTAAATACTTTTTCTGAAGTTCGAATATAGAACAATTCCAATTATGGTTAAGTTGTTCGAAAGCCAAGACTGATTTCGAAATCATTGTAACACTACATAATATCACCGAATAGAATTTTACAACAAAAAAATGAAACATTTGAATTTGTCATTCATCAATTTTCTTCTCTTTTTTTGATAAAAATTGCGAATCAAATCGAATGATGATGATGACGGTGGTGGTTGTGGTAATGTTTAATCAATGAAGAATGCCTTTTGAAAAAAAAAGGTCGGTGACCGATTGTAAGCGATTTATTGATGATTGATTGATTGATTGAATGAATGAAATTCTTTTCAAAAGAAAGAATTCAATCTCAGGTTGATTCATTTGTGTATTGTTTGGTTTGGTTTATTCGGCATTTTCTTTTTGATCAATACATTCGGTTTGGATATGGAATATTTAAATTTTTTTTCATTTCAAAATCAAATTGAAAAAAATGATAATTCAAATCGATAACAACAACAATGACAAAAATGTACGCGTGCGAGCAATTTTCAAATAATGATGATTATATTTGTTTGTTTTGTTTTCGAAACACACAAAAACATCAATAATCGAATTCAAACACCAGATAGATGCATACAGATTCGATATTCATTTTCATTATTTGTCAATTCTTTTTACATAATAATCATTTTGTTTGTTTGCTTATGAATATTGATTGATCGATTGACTTTTGAAATTATTTATGATTCTGATGATCATCATTATATCATTGATTCCATACGATTCATGACTACCGTGTGTGTGTTTTTCTTGTAATGATGCCGACAATTGTCGATATATTACCATCAATAGACGATAATGATGATGACCTATGGCCACCAATTCACATAAACTGGAATATGTATAAACGTCAACCATTGTCGTTAAGTTTTATTGTTGTTGTTGTTGTTTTGATACAATGAAGAAAAAAAATTTTTGTATCTACCGCGGCTGAATAAATAATATTTTCGTAATTTTTGTTGCTGAAAACAACAACAACAACCACCAGTGTGAAGAAAATGGCCACAAAATTAACTTTGAATTGATCTTTTCTATTTTCTTTTTAAAAAACATAAAAAAATATTATTTTAATGTTGAATGATTTATAATAATGCTATTATTACCCATCAACTTTCAGTCGGCATCGTTTTATCTCTCTTCTTCAGATGATTTGTCGTCGATAATCATCAAACCTGGAAAGATCAACAAAATAACCATCATCAGTCGTTACTCGATTCGTTAAATTGTCAAACAAAAAAAAACGAATAAACATTTCGAATTCTTTTCTTTTGTTCGATTGAATCGTTCGTAAATATCGTTACGATCATTTCCTTTTTTTTTGTAAACAAAAATACAAATTCCAGATTTGTAAAGTTACAAAGAAAAAAAACAAACTTTTCAAAGTGCGCAAAAAAAAAATCTTGATAATCAAGTTTTTCTTTTTTTCAGGTTTTCCTTAAACGATTATGATTAAAAAAAGGGTTCGGTGAACTTGAAAATGTTGATCATTTCATTTCATAAATGATGCTATAATTTTATCAAAATTTTCTTTTTTATTAGATTAAAATTGAATTCAATTTTTGGATTTCGTTTTTTATTCGGCAGATTAGTTAACCCCAAACTGGTTTTTTGTTTGTTATGAATGTTCAACGAAACAAGGAATCGAAAAATTCACAAGAACAAAAAAAAACGTAATGTTGCTTGATTGTTTTAACAAGAGAAAACTTTATTTATTTATTTTTTCAATGTTTAGGTCTCTCCATTTACAAACATAATATAAATTCATTTTACAATGAAAAAAGAAAGAAAATGTGTCATAATTATGACGCTGTTGCCACAATATTTCAGTTTTAGATATACTTTCCAGATGTTCTCGTTTACATCCATTCATCTATTTGATCTTTTGTTATCTTTTTAAGATCCAATAAATATTTTTTGTCTCGAAGTTTTGATAAGTTTGTGATAGATAGTTTCATATTTTCGAAACGTCCAAAATTATCGTTTTTTAATATTCAAATACGATCTCCATTGGTCGGAATGGATAATTGATCCTGGTTTTGCAATATTTTTGATGATTTATAATTCATCACCCCGAAAATTGTTTGTTTGTACCTCCATTTAGATTACCGTCTACCATTCCAAATATCCAAATCGCGATTCTTCAGTAGTGGTGATGTTTCATGGTCGGAATCAGCTTTCATCAATTTCTAAATTAAAAAATGGTTCAATACTTCAAAAGTAACTTATTAGTTGAATAGAGGTTGTTACAATCAGCTTAATAAAGAAGTACAAAGAAAAACAACCATTTTTATATATGTGAAATAACGTAAAAATAGTTCTAAAATTCTAATTGGAGAAACGAACTAAATCTCGTTTCGTTACAATTACATCGAATAAAAAAAAAAATACAAATAAAAAAGTTTAGCAACGTGTTTTTGTGATTAGTAAACTATTTTCGATTTCGATGTTCGAGAAGGTTTTTCTCGAAATTCATTCACATTGTTCGACAGAAAATCAAATTCAATGAAAAAGTCAAGTCATATTTTGATTTGGAAGTTAATCGAATTGTTGTTTTCTTCAAATCAACAATATAATAATATTAATTATATACCAACTAAAGAACAAGTTGCAGATTGTTTTACAAAAGCCGTTAAATGAAAAAATATTTTTATTTGAATATACGAATTATTATTAGATTTAAGAGGGAGAATGTTAGAACTGTATATTTAAGTTCTGTAAATCGAACATTCGTATTATTATAAAATGTTAACTCTGCAGTTAAAATAAAATGTTAATTGTTG
>ERZ500997.291-NODE-291-length-13887-cov-8.000723_pt1 | contig 13887 bp, 12 predicted proteins | sample MGYA00248826_ERZ500997 | MGnify/ENA primary metagenome ERZ500997 (study PRJEB25958, sample SAMN03398524) | human skin metagenome | study: EMG produced TPA metagenomics assembly of the Human Skin Microbiome Metagenome (human skin metagenome) data set.
TTGTCATATAATACAAACGTTAAGATAAAAAAAATATATAAATTTATCAAAATGAAAGAATAAAATGACTAGATATAATTAATGAGCATTAAGCTTAATATGATATCAATAAGCCAATTCGGTACCCCATGGACGATAATGTTTAACAGAATTCACATTGCCTTGTCCATTTGATTGTCCAGTTTGACCTGGAATACCAGCTTGATTATTATTCGAAGAGATAGCCATAGATGTTGGACCAGGCATCATTGTTACTGGCATGTAACCGGCAGTAGCATTCGGTGCAAAATATGAACCACCGACAGCAGAAGTCGGATATGAATATGAATATGAATTGGTTGTTGTTGATGGAGAATTAGGAATGGCGACGGCAGCTGAAGAAGCACCTGCATAGTTCAATGTCGTGAATGCAGGTGACATTGGTGATTTGATTCCCGTATTGTTACAAGACATTGAACTAATACCGTTTATATGATCCAATTTCCCGGTAGTATCATATTGTCCATAATAACCAGTATTATATGATGAATGCTGTGTGTTGGATGGATTCGAATCGGATTTTCCGCTAGATGATTGTTGATATGAAGATGACATGGCAGTTTGCATGTTATTATTAGAATCGCTACAACCGGAATTAGGTGCCTGAGAAGTTGTTGTGGTGGATGATGATGAATGTAATGTACTGTTACTATTTGTGATCGGAGCTGAATTTGTTGATGATGCCATTGTCGAGCTAGTTGATGTTGAAGTTGCTGTTGAAGACGGTTGTGCCGTATGATTCATGGGCGTTGTGAACAAACTCGGATTCCATTCTGTGCTAGATTTCAGGCTTATTTCACGTTGTGCTGAATAACATTGAAGATGACTAATCAAACGCAATCTAAGTGGATCCTGAAAATCCAACCCTTCATGCAAAACCAGATATCTTGCAACTTCGGCTGCACATTCTCGAAATCCAATGATATGATAATCGGTAGCAAATTTATGCGGATCAAATGAGAATGCATCGAATCCTTTTGAATGTAGCATACGTAAATGATCAACAGTCATCTGAAGAATTTCGGCTTTTTCCAATTTGGCTGAGCCTTGTTTTTCGAATGCAGCAGGTACCAGACGTTTCAATTCATGCAAAGAATTGTTGATACGATCTCTTCGACGTTTTTCAATCATCTATCAATATAAAAATATTGTAAAAATACAATAATTAAATAATTGAAACACTTACCCCTCGTCGTTTTTTTCGGCTCATCAAATGACAGCTACTGTCAAGGCTATTCGTATCGCCCATTTGTATACTGAAATGCAAAAAATAAAAATCATTTATTAATCAACTAAGAAATAAAAAACGAAATCAACCACTCAAAATGAATTGCATGTGCTTGGATATTACACCTGTCTTCCCGTTTTTCATAATTATATCCCTGAACTGACCTAAACTTGTTATTTGGTTGCGTAAATGAATTTGTTGGATGATGTTGTTGTGGTTGATGATGTGGGTGGGTGGGATGATTATTTGCCATGCCTTGTGCATGATGTGTTGATTGTTGCGGTTGTTGATGATGATTACTATTATTATGGCCATGGCTATGATGATGCTGATGATGATGGTGATTAGAATTTGTTGTTTGAGCGGTTTTGCGCCACATGTCGATCACCTGATAACTACCGGAACTATCAACTATTTACAGTTACAACAGATTTTGTTTTTTTTACAAACTGATACACAACGACTGGAATTTGGACACGTGAGAGTTGTTACACAATAGGTCGTCTTAAGGAAACGCCGTACGCCTGCTGACGAACGTACAGATGATCCGACACACGCCAACTTTTTTACTTTCATAAGATCTAAAAGAATAAATGATTTGTCACAGACACACACATGCACACTTACACTGACAATGTGTCAAACACACGGCCGGACACGAGAAATAAAAAAGAGCTAAGTCAATCTTAAAGACTTAATCATCATGATTTCAACATCGACCTATCGACCAACTAACCAATACTACTAGGTATCAACTAAAGGCAACCGTTCGGGCGCAAGACTGGACACGAGACTGACATGCGACTCGCGCGAGTTTACAATGAATGAGTGTGTATGTTTCAAGACTTCCTCTGGCTTTGTTCATGGGCACGATGATGCGTCACGTGTTCAATACGTGTAATACAACCAGAGGCGGATCCCTCTTTTTTAACAATGGTTTGAAGAAAAACAAAATGTATTTAAAAAATCAGACCACTCACCTCTTATGGCTGCTACTATGGCTTATTGTTTCCAATTCTTCATCCGTTGATGTTGTAGCCATCGAATCATCGCCACCACCACCACAACTATTTATTCCATGATGTTTAATTCCCGATGATGCTAGTGGTGGTGGTGGAACTAATGTTGTATATGTTGGCTGATCGGAATCGTTCATCATCGAAAAATTACCGCTGAAAGATGAGCTTGTTGTTGAGGGTGGTATCGCCGAATTATTATAATGCTGAGCAGTAACAACCGGATTCGCCATCATCATAGTCAATGAATGGACTTGTGTTTGATGATGATGTCCATAATGTTGTGGCTGTGGATACATAATTATGATGATGGAACAGTTTTTCTTTCTGGCAAAAAAATACGCCAAGTTTTTTTCAACACGAATGGAGAATAAAATATGAAGAACACGTGACCGACCGTATGCAAGTCACTTGATCAAATGAATCAATGATTGGTGAATGTGTAAGATTCTTAAAATTTGGATGCTCGCTGCCTGTTATATGGCACGCGGTCGGAAACTAGGTTTTTTTACTCATAGTCAATAATTGTAATATATTGTGAATGCAGAGTTTGAATCTGGCGTATGGATGCATCTGTATAGCCCAGAAACTGTTGGCAGGGTGTTGCCAATAGTTTAATGCTTTAACCAATTGGTGTACAAATATCATGTTGACCCGCCTGTTAGGTTTTTAATGGACCGCCCTCAGTTTCCCACGAATATTTCATTCGAATTTTTTTCGATGAATTGGGGGTAGAATATTTTATCATTCTCAACCAAAAAAACGTGGGAAAATACAATTTTTTTATTCCTTTATTTATTAAAAGTTTTTTCTTTGAAGAATCCTTATATTTCATGAAGTTTACTAAATTTGTCCATTTCTTTTCAAAGTTTTACTAGCCTTAATAAATATAAAACATCAAAAATGACACGTGCCATCTCATGATCAAGGTCATTGTTGAATCGAATACAATTTCGAGAAAATTGATCAAAATCAATCCAAATTGTCAAGTGTCTTTTCGATAATCGTAAGGAACGATTGAAATATTGAAATTAATTTTTAAATTAAGAATAATTTTTCTCTAATTTGATATTAATAAAGAACTAGAGTAAAAAATAAAGGGAGAGGATGTCTATTTCCGCCACTGGTCTTTTCAGTAAAATTTCCGGTCTTGTGGTCATAGTCAGATAACTTTAGACACGCGACATACAAGTTTACTCAGCATAGTTGATAGGCTAATTTTTATTGTTGTCAGTTTGTGTTTTGTTATGCATAATGATGATGACATTGTATCTGGTATACCAGGTTAAAGGTGAGAAAAAAGTTTTTGTTGATTTTGATAATAAAATTCAATAATAATGAAAAAATTTCATAGACAACTTTCTTGTATTAAGCATCACAATCATTAAAAATCACATTTTTTCATTGACTAGGCCGATAAGAACTGCTAATGTAAACACACGATTCAATGATCAATGATCGAAAACAGTGGGAAAATGGCATTCATTTTGTTCCCATAGTTAAAACGCTTACGTTTTTTTCATTTATGCTCGATTTGTACAATTAGAGCTTGAACCATGGGATCATTGGAACATTTACATGTCCTTGTTCTATTGCTCTCACTTCGCTTTCTCTCTCTCTCGCTCTCTCATTCGGTCACACGCGACTGGCATCGAGTCTGGGATTTAGCTTCGATGTATGATCGTTTCGTTCGATTTTTATTATTTTTATTTTTATTTTAGTTTCACGGGTATATATGTCCCCACGTAAAATACAGTTATTAAGTCATTTATGATGTTCTATTTTCACAATAGTTGATCGGGTTCTCACGCTTGTTTTCGAATGTATGATGATGACATAAAATGATCATGGATCTCTCGGGTTAAAAATATGATCCATCCATCCATCAGATCATATCAGTCATGATGTTTGAAAAGAATTGTTTGTCATTTTCGATTTAACGTTGATCGTAAATGAGAAAAATTTTCATTTATAATAATTGTAGTTGAATACACTTTATTCAATAAAAAAATCACATCGAAAAATTGATAATTTTTTTGCCATCATCAAATACATCCCGGAATTTGAAAGTTATTTTGGCCATTCATGGCAAAACCAGCTGCAGGAAGTCGAATGTTTTTTTCATTTTTGAAAACAAAAACTTAATGTTATTCAAAATTGACCAGCCTACATACAATTGCGTGACAATTGACGTTCTCGATGCGGCCGACCAATCTGAAAACCAAAATAGAAAAAAACCTTTGATAAATGTGGTTTTGGTGGTTAGCCACCACAGTCATCATCATCAACATTATCCTCATCAACAACATCACGGCAGGTGGAGAATACCAACGCTCATCATTTGTCTAGGTTGCGCAAAACAATTCAAATCAACAACAACAATAAAAAGAACAGACCTAGGATCCGTCAATATCGAACCACTTGGGACAAATTAAGTGTTTTTATTTAGTTGGAGAATTCAATTTTCCAACTTGTTCTATTGAACAGAAAATTGAAAAAAAAACTGTCCATTTTACATGAAGTATTCAACATTCAGCTTCATCAATCAACGTAACAGAAAATAAAATTAAAGAAAAAATAGATGTCCGAAATGAAAAAGAAAAATTTTTAAAAATAATTTTTAAAAATAAAATTTTTGAATTTTTTTGATCACTTGATCATCAATCGATCAATTAAAGTCAAATCGGGATAATTGAAAAAAAAATCCCTAACCAACAACAAAATTTTGGGCTGCTATTTTTGTTGTTTTTTTTATATTCTCCTTAATCTGTTTGTTTGATCGATTTATTGATGAATCCTTTGAGACAGAGCTTCTATAAAATTGCGAATGACAGCCATGGAAATATCGATTGTCCCAAGTGATGGTTGAATTAGAAACAAACAAACCTATAATGATTAGAAGAATTTTTCCATTTTCCCATTGATTCAAAATTGTGTGTTGACACGTCAATTCAAATACACCGAATACAAATTAAAGCTAAAAAAATCCGTTGAGAGACATTAATAATCATGATCATCAACAAATAAATAAATCTGCAACAAAAAAATAAGGCAATGGTCACAAAATTGAAATATATTCATTCAAACACATTCATAATTTGAACAAAACAGTGAAAAAAAAACATCAATTTGGATTTGATAAAATATTCATTATGTGCGTTTGTTGGTAACGAATAAATTGAATTCGGCTGGCTAGTCAGAATTGTTTTTCGATTTATGGATCCATCGTTTCCAATATGGATTTTAGATGCACTTTGGCTTCTGATTCAGGAAAATCATTCAAGTTTCCTAATGATTTTTGACGAAAATTTTCCAAAATTGATCGTGATTTTTGCAGACCAGTACCTTTACGTATGATTTCAATGAATTCTTGTTGATCCATGATCAATTCACCCGGTTGTTTGTGATTTTCGGATACATTTTTTTTAATCATTCGATCGAATGATTGACCAGATTCAATCGAATGCATGATAACCGGCAATGAACATATATCCAATGAATGAATATTGTTTGAATCTTCAACACTGCCATTATTTTCGAACCATTTTATTTCCTGATATGCTTTGCTGAAAAAGCCGAAATTTTGACCAAAATCATAAGCATTTTTCTGCAATCGTTCATCTACACCAGCCAATTTCAACGTTGATCGACAGCCAAATGCAGGTAAACAGGCATTTAGAAGAAAATTTTTTTCCAGCCAATAATCAACTTTCATTTTTCGGCTCAAATCATGCGATTCAATTTCGGCAAGAAATTGCCCTGTAGAAGTGTTTACCAAAACGGATACCATCATATCAATTACTTGAATATCTCCCATGTCGGCCAATTCTTTCCAAGCTTTAGCCCAAAGAAAATCTCCATACAGAACGGAAATTTTATTTTGCAAATTAAGCTGTGTCTCAATGGAACCGGAATCCAATGTATTGAATGAAACGTTTCGTATTTGTCGATGTATAAGTACCGCCATATGTATCATTTCGACTATTTTAGCTAGACGCCATTGTATTGTCGAAATATCCTGTTGCCCTATTTGCGTTTTACTGGATGATGATGATGAAGCTGCTTTCGAAATCAGTAGGACAATTAAACCACGAATAAAATGATCGGAAGATGATTCATTTTCATATAATCTGGACAAAACACAATGTGGAATTTAACAAAAAAAAACAACATTTTCAAAATGTTTACATACTTTTTAATTTCAGAGAGTGAAAAATTGGTGCCAACTAATTTCTGTAATATTTGAGTAATAACCATCACTTCTTCGGTGATCAAATTCTGTAAATTTTGATCATTTTGTTCGGTCGACATAAGAATTCGGTTTGCATTAGCTAATACATGATTTAATCTGGAACTGGATGAAACTTCTTTCTCTAATTGTTGTTGATGACGTCCAGACATTGACGTGGCAATTGATAGATGAACATTTCGAAATGATGTACATTTTGTCGTGGCCAATCTGAAAAATTGAGATGGACGAATGGATTGCATTATTTGTTGATAGAAAAAATTCAGTTTCAATGGAAAACAAAAACAAATTCTAATCAAATTTTAATAATAAGTTATTTATGATATTTTATGTCAAATGAACCGAATTTCAGTCAAGTTTTTAAAAAAGTTCATTATAATAAAAAGAGAGTATTTTATAACAAGACACAAACACAAAATAAATGAAAATAATAAATATTCGTCTAACTAGGTCACTAGGTAACAAACAAAATTTTATTCATTTATTTTTTGATTGGTTGGTTCTCTTCGGTTTAGTCGAATGACCAGTATATGAGAGACCATCAGATGAACCTGTCGAACGACAATTCCCGTTTTTTTCTCTCAATCTCTCTTCAATAATTATGTACATGATTTTTATCATTTCACTTTGATTTTCGATAATGTTGGTGAGAAACATCTTAGTTTATTTTCATCAAAAAGTTTAATTTTTCAAAAAAAACATCTCATATAAACTTATTTCAACTTCAAAACAATTGACTGATATTAACAGTTGATCAAATCGATTTTAAACTAAAAATTAAATGGAAAAAGTATTTCATGGAAATCAGCTTTGATAATCAAAAGGATTGAAAAATAAATTGCTGTAATCAAAATTGTTTTATCAATGCAACAATATATATTGTTTATGAGGATTGATTTCCGCTTCACTCATTTCGAACAAATCGAATTTTTTTTTTTTGAGTAAATTGAAAACTCCCTGCCATCTAGTGGTCGGTATTTCCAATCTTGATTTTTGAATTTTAATTTTAATAATGATTTTAAAAAGAAAAAGTTGTTTTTTTTGACAATTATTTTTGTTAAATAAATAAATAAATTAAAATCTGACAATAAATTAGAATAAATCTATCAGATTATTATGTACAAATTTGTATTATTTTTAAAAGTTTTGGTTTTTGTATTTTATGGCTGTGAAAATCGAAATAATTTTCCAAATAATTGTCCAGCATTGACAAAATTTCGTGCGGTAAAATCCTTTGCATATTCACTGAATGATTTACCAAATCCTTCGATTGATTCACGAATTTTGATGCCAATCAATTCACCAAGAACTTTTGCTGCCACGCCTGCTGTTCCATGACGTTTAAGATGTTTATTACTGAAAAATCCGCCATCAATATCTTCATCAAGATCATGCGAATTTCCTAAGATTTTTTTCAGCAAATATCTTTTCATATCATATCTTCTCAAAGCTGCACCAAGTAAGTCCATTTTCTCATCTTTTATTGGTAAATTATTTAATGTAGATTTTTCGGTAACAGATATTCCTAAAGGTAATTGTCCAGATGTGATAATCGGTAATCTAGAATTTCCAAATGAATAATTTGGTCCAATAAATTGTGAAGGAATATTGTCAAAATCAGTTGAAGCCATTTTACCAGATGCTACAAAATTTTCCGGGACGATTTCATCCGAACTTCTTTGCACAGGCGATGAATCGGGCAGAATTGCTTTAGTTCTTTGTGATTGATCTGGATTCATCGGAAAATTTGTCGAATGATGATGGATAGTTGCAGCATTCGAAACAGTTAACACTATTACCATCATCATTATCATTGATAACACTGCTTATATATGTAATATAAAATAAATCACTTGTAAACAAAGAACAAAACTAAACGAAAACAAAAATTTACCCAAAATATTACACATCATCTTGAATGATTGGAATTTAAAAATTTTAACAAAAATCGATCGTGATTTGAATTATGATTCGTTAGTTGAAAAAAATAATATCATCCAAAAATAATAAACAAACAAATTAATCAACATAGGTAAACTTTGTTTTTTGTTGTTGTTGAAAGTGGAATTTATGTTCTTTCGTCGAAATAAATTATTATTCAGTCATCAAACAACCAGAAAAACCATGTCCGAATGAAAAAGAAAAAATATCTGGAAATCTTTCACTCAATCACTAAGTGCACTGGCAAGAGCTAAAATGAATAAAATAATAAAGTTAACACCGACAACTAACCAAAAATAAAAAGAAAACGGTATTTCCAGGTATTTTTCTCCAAAAAATTTTACTCTTTTTTTTCATTCCTCTTTCCCGCTCATCTTATTGCCATGTTTGAAATCTGAAATCATTCATCATCATTACCATCTCTCTCTCTCTCTCTCTTCTTCTATTTCTCTCTCTGATAGTTCATTGAGTGGAAATCAGCACATTTACCATCATCTAAATGACCAGCGATCCGATTGAAAATGTCAAGTTCAAGGCTTGGTCGGTTGTTTGGATGATCGGAAAAGAGAAATGTTTTTTGTTTTGTTTTTCAAACATACAAAAATAGAATATAATTAACTGAATTGAATAGAATGAATTCCATTCGAATCATGGACAAATAATAATTTTTTTCATCTTTCGTTTTGAACATTCTTAATGAACTGACAATTGTTTATTGGCTGGTTGGTTGATTGTAAACATTGTTTATTTAAAATTTGTCAGTTTGAAAAAAAATGGGATATACTAAACAGATAATTAGTGTTTCTGTCTGTGTGTGTTAGGAAGAGAATGTAGAACAACCTATTCAATGTGACGTTATCCGGTTTTTGTTGTTGATGATGTTTTCCATATGGCCAAAACATAAGACAAAAACATTTTTTGGTTTTTTTCCCTTAATAATCTTACGGGAAAAAAACATTGATGATAAAATCTGTTTTTTTCCTCGCTGATATAAATTCATCTTGATTATTTTTTTCATGAAAATTATTGATGACATTTTTAATCATTCTTGTAAGATGAAATTTTTCTTTTCGAAAAAAAAGAAGAATTAATCATAGTCAAATGTTTTGAATAATCGATCAATTCAAAACATTGATCATCAATATTTTAAAATGATTATTACCTGCCGAATAATGATTATAACCTATGATGACATCCATACATCTTGAAAAAAGTAATTTATCTGACATGATGATGATGATGATGATGATCATTATGGTGATAATGTTCATTAAATAAGATGAAAATGTATTATCAAAGTTAATTATCTTGAAAATATTTTTCATCATGAATAAAATGAAAATATTTGTACGAATAAGGGTCATTTTTCATCATCATCATCATTAAAATAACAGGTAGCAGGAATTGTAAGGCATCATCAATTTTGTAATATCAAACGTAGTCTATAATATTATATATGCAAATGATAGACCAATGTTTTAGCGATGAAAAAAAACAATCTACATATATTTGATCCCAATTTACATTTGTAAAGGATACCCAAACTCAAATCTGGTTGGTTAGTAGTAATGTTTCGTGACTACGAATGATTATCATTATTATTTTTATTATCATGACCTATTCAATACCGGAGGTGATGATAATTGTGGTTATAATAATAATAATGATTTGCATTGATTTTTCATGAATTCATTTAATCAATCTTTGAATGATTGATTGAGTGATGGATTGAAATATTGATTGTCACCTGTATTGATTGTAGTTGATTAAAGTTATATTGAAAAAAAGTGGGCCATTTTTTTCTCGATTACACAACTTAAACAAAGCTCAAATCGGAATTATTTTCGACCAATATTTTCGATAGGGTTTTTTTCTAATTATAATCCTCCTATGTTGATATAAAGGTGATAATCTCGATACAAATGGACAATAAAAATAAAGTTTATTTATAGAAAAAAATAATGACCGTTAGGTAAATATGATGTTCGATCGAAAATTTATTTAGAAAAAAAAATCTGTATAACAAATTGTTGTAAAGATAGATGGACAAATAAACAATTTTTTCAATAAAAAAAATGGGCAATGATATTTTGGCATCCAATTAGCTGGATGATACCGATGATTGGCAAGGTCATCATCATCATCATCCGTATTAGTAACCAACTTTATGCCATACAAACATCATAATATATTTATGGATTAATTTCTATTAAAATAATGATAGACAGGTCGCAAGATAATTTTAAAAGAAAAAGAATTATATAATAATAAATTGAATACAGATCAAATAAAAATGTCAATTTTTGTGTCTGAAATGTAAGCTCGACAATTCAATATTTTATATTTGATATGAAATGTCATTATATCTGTAGATTTATTTATCGAAGGTTTCTTAAAATATCGATATTTATTTCGAATGAATTGAGGAAACAAATATAAGCTTGATAAATTGGATGACAAAAAAATTTCAATTTATCATTAAAATATGGTCGCATAATAAAAACTTTGTTAAAAGATTCAAGGCTGCTGGTTAAGCATCAACATCATCGTTTGATTCTTCACAAGTGTGCAATCTGAAACTCAATCCACAATCATTATAGTTTGGTCTATTCATATATCGATTAAAAGGCGTTTCAATGACAATTTTTGATCGCTATCCTGTCAGACAATCCATCGAGAAAGGTGATGACAAGCTAAGACCCCCAAAATTAAAAAAAAAATATATTTGAAAAGTTTTACACACAAAAAAATGACATAAAACAATAATGTCAGAACAATGTAGACGTTTAAAATGATGATGGTGCCTAGATTTTCTAACAACCACCACCACCACAACCACAATCAAACTACCATAATCACCGTACAATCATAATCATCAAACCAACAATGATCATCATGATGAGTATATAAATGCGGATCGATGATATTGGTTCGATCGCGAAATATTGATATCTTCGATATATGATATATTTGAATGCAATTTTATTTTTATTTTGGATATCCATTTGATTATTACATCATCGTTCACATTTAATTCAGAAATCAGCAACAAAAAGTGAATTTTTTTTCAAATGAAAGACAAAATAGCTATGTCAACGACAAACATTACCAATAATGAATCTGATACAAATCATCGAGACAATTTTACGGAAGTAAAATCAAAGTGTAAGCAGAAAATCAAAGATATTGTAAGTACCTTTTTTTCGATGCATGAAAATGATTATGATTACGAATAAATCAACCGAACTATTCAATTGATTTAAATCAATTCATTCACAGCAATCTAAATCACGAATTAATCCGGTGTCTATCCTTCGGGAAAATGCTCACGAATGGAATGTATCGATTGAATCGGCTGAATTTGCAAGGTTAATGGATAAACATGATCCGTTGCGTTCATTTCGGCAGATGTTTACGTTTCCAAAGAAATCTCATCTACCCAACAGTGAGTTGATATTAAATCAAATCATTCGATAGAAAAAGATTATGAAGGAAAAACAACTCTATTGATTTGATTGATTACATTGATAACTTGAATGCTTAAAGTTTTTATTTTATTATTATTATTATCTTAAAGTTGATAAAACCATTCTAAAAGATCCTGAGGAAGAATGTATCTACTTATGTGGCCAATCATTGGGCTTAAAACCAAAATTATTGGATCAAAATGTACAAAAAGTATTGGATAATTGGTCAAAAAAAGGTGTACACAGTCATTTTCATGGATATCTACCGGCTGCATTATCCGATCTTCCGGCAAAAAAATTAATGGCACGTATGGTTGGTGCACAAGAACATGAAATTGCAATCTTAAACGGTTTAACCGTGAATCTACATCTGCTACTTGCAACATTCTATCGACCCGATTCAAATCGATATAAATTGATGATCGAAGATCATGCATTCCCTTCTGATACGGTATGTTTATCACATTTGATTAAGATCAGCAAATCATCTGACTTTGTGGTTTTTACCCATTAATTTGATAGTATGTGGCTAAATCACAACTACGATCGCATGGAATATCACCGGAAAAAGGATTGATATTATTAAAACCTCGAAAAGTAAGTTTGATGTTGATGATATCATCAAACTAATTTTCATTCAATCTTATTGATTAGGGAGAAAATTTATTAAACGAAGATGACATCATCCGATTGTTTGATGAACAAGGTGATCAGATTAAAGTGGCATTATTACCGGCTGTTCAATACTATACAGGTCAATTGTTGAATGTAAAACGCTTGACTGAAGCAGCTCACAAAAAAGGCATATTAGTAGGAGTGGATTTAGCTCATGCAGTAGGTAATGTCCCGATTTATCTTGATGAATGGAATGTCGATTTCGCAGCATGGTGTACATATAAGGTAAATAATTCTTAATAATAATTTCAGCTATTTTGATCATATAATTCAAAATAGTATATGAATGCCGGTGCTGGAAGCATGGGAGCAATTTATGTGAATGAAAAATATTTCACAAATTATAGCGAAACATTTCCCATGTATCAAGGATGGTGGGGTAATAATGTAGAAACGAAATTCCTGATGAAAGGTGATTTCGATCCAGCTTTAGGTGCTGATATGTTTAAATTGAGCAATCCATCACCAGTGTTGAACGCAATGCTTATGACGAGTCTGGAGATATTCGAACAAACATCGATGGAAGAATTACGACAAAAAGAATACTTACTGACAGGATATTTAGAATTTATGATTAAATCGTTTTTCCCTCAAACGGATAAACGAAATAATCATCAACGATCAGCAGATAATAATGGCGATAGTCGATCATTATTAATGCCATCCATCAAAATCATTACACCATCAGATCCGGAACAACGAGGAGCCCAATTATCATTAATTTTTTCCGTACCACTTTCGATCATTCACGAACAATTTCAGAAGCGTGGCATTGTGGTAAGAGATTAAAAATCAATTTAATCTAGTTTGTACGGTTTTGCTGATCTTTTTATGATTTGAACTTGAAAATAGTGTGATATTCGAATGCCAAGTGTGATGCGTGTTGCACCTACTCCATTATATAATTCATTCACCGATGTTTATCGATTCATTACAACACTGTATGAAATATTTCAAAATATGGATAGCCTATCCAGTAGCCATGATGATGATGATATTTCAATAATGACAAAAGAGACGGTTGGTGGTATGAATCATGAAAACAATGATGATGGCCAAGGATCTTCTATATCTGGTTCAGATTCGGAGGCTGATTCGCTTGGTGGCAGCACAAATACTCTTTAAAATTGAGAATATAATCTTTTTTTTTATTAAAAAACCTAATAATTAACAATGAGAGAATATTCAATTTTCTCCATAGATATTTTTTTCATTGATATTAACCTGTGAATTTAAAAAAAATGTTACAATTAGCAAAAACAAATAAATTGA
>ERZ500997.292-NODE-292-length-13870-cov-6.821788_pt1 | contig 13870 bp, 9 predicted proteins | sample MGYA00248826_ERZ500997 | MGnify/ENA primary metagenome ERZ500997 (study PRJEB25958, sample SAMN03398524) | human skin metagenome | study: EMG produced TPA metagenomics assembly of the Human Skin Microbiome Metagenome (human skin metagenome) data set.
ATGCTGTAAAAAAACAAAAAAAAAAAAAAAAATTCGTACATTAATCGTTCAAAATCTCCATGGTGGCCCTATTTTGAAAAAAATGAATTAATATTAAATCAAATAAAAATTATGATTACACAAGAATTAACTTACGTTCACCTTTATGACGTATTTTGGCCATCGATTGTTTTCGTCGTTGTTGTTGTTGTTGTTGTCCAAAACGATAATCAAATGTTGATGTTGATATAAATGTTGGCTGTGATTGAAACCAATCATATTTGCCCATTGAACGATTGTTAATTGTTGTTTGAAAGGCACTTGTTCGTGGATTGATTTTATTATCATAAACTTTCATTGATAATGGTGCAACACGATTAATACTACTACGACGACGTTGTTGTGCTTGTTGAATAATTCGTTTAGGATCCCAAACATTTCGATTATCTTCTTTTTCCTCTTCTTCCCAATTACGATCTTTATTTTCTTCTTCTTGTATTCTTGATAATCGTCCTAGTTGTGCTTGATTTACCGAACTTTGTTTACGTTGTTGACGAGAAGATGATAATGGTATTGGTCCAAATTTACGTTCATATTCAGCCTGTAATTTAGCTGTCCAACTAGTATCAATTTCACGACGCCATGGATATGGTTCATTATCTAATTTAATAAATACACCTTGAGTTGGATAAATTTGTCGTACAGGTGTATCAGATTCTTGTGTTGATGCAACTAAATGATATGATTCTGCCAGGTATTTGAATCGTTGTCTAGCTGCTTCACGTAACATTTCATCACTAGATTGACGTATAAGTTTTCGAAATTCTTCCAATGTAATATTATGACCACGATCACCAAACATATCACGTGGAACAATTACTTTACCAACGCATTCTTTTTTCGGTACAAGATTTACATCTTTTACTTTATATATGAAATATTTTTCCTCTTCATTTTCATCACCACGTAATGAATATTTACGATCAAGTGATTCACCCGAATCATTTGTTGTTGATAAATCTTCATTCATTTCATCATTTTGATCATTAGCTGTCAATGATAAAGTAGAATAACGACCATTTGCCATTGGACGTAATGATGATCGTCGTCGTTGTCGATGTCTACCACCACCACTAATTTTGTTAACTGGAGTTGGTGAGATTGGTTGAATTAATTCCCATTCTTCATTATAATCAACAACAATCGGTTTAGGTGTTTCAATTTTTTCCGATTGATTAGTTTTCGATGAAGTTGTTATTGTTGGTCGTTGATCTTCGGGCAAATTAAGTGTCTGTTTATTGCCATCGCCAGTGATACCAACAGATAAAGATGATGATGAAACCTGATTTTGATTTACAGAACTAGAATCGTCCTCTTTTATCACTGGTTCCTCTGTAATAGTAATGAGTGATGCTGGAACCATTGTTGTAATCTCCGTTTTCACCAACGTTTCGTTGTCGGGAACGTCGATCATTGTTTGTTGTTGTTGTTGGTGCTGTTCTTTCTGTTCTTGTTGATGACCATCCATTATCATTGATTGTTGATTTGTTTGAACTAATAAAGTTTCGACGTTGTTGTTGTAATTGTGAATGATGATGATGACCATTATAATTAAAATTTTTTTTAGTCAAAGGTTGTCTACCTTGATTATTATTACTAATACGGCTTTTACTTCTATGTCTACTAAGACTACTATTTTGACTACTAATACTACTATTACTACTACAAAAGCCACTACTTGATGTTATACCTGTTATTGTTGGTTCCTGTGCAATTCCGGAAGAAATTCCGGGTGATGGATAACGTGATTTATTCGATGCTGATGATATAAATCGATTCATTTGTTGTACTTTTAAAGCTTGATTTTTTAATGCTTTTTCATAGATCATTTCAATTGAACGACCATTTCCGACAAAAGCATGTGGTGATGATTGTTGTTGACCAGATCGATATGAATCATGTGAACTACCTGAACTTAATGGATGACCATTATTATAATCTTTATTGTTCAACATAAAAACATCATCTTGATGTATAGGACGAACGCTTTGTTGATCATCAGCCATTTTATCAATTTGTTGTTGTTGTTGTTTTATTATTGTTGTATCATGTATAATTTCTATCGATGTGCGAATCAGAAAAAAATCAAAACAGATTTAGAAATAATAAAATTTTAAAAAAATACTTACTTCGATAATAACAAATGGCAAATAAAATGATAAAACCAAAAACCAATAAAGTATTAACGAACAAAATTAAAATCCAAACCAATGATTTATTGGAAAAATTTTGTTCATTTTCTTTATCATCAATAAATGGATCAACGGTTGTTGATGATGAATGTCTATTTGAATTTGATTTAATACGAGTTCGATGTGGTTTTAACGGGCGAATAGTGGTTGTAGTTCGAGCATTTTGACTACTACTACCTAAATATTCTACTTCTTCATCTTCTTTATATTCGGTTTCAGTTGTGGACAACGTTGTTGTTGATGATAAAGATTCATCGGATTTTCGTTTTTCAACAATACGATTAGTTGAATTTGTTTTCTTGTTCGAATCCAATTGTTTTGTTGTTGTTGTTTTACGATGAAATCCCATACCAAAATGAACTTTGTTCGTTCTTGAACCAGGACGAATTGATGGTGAAATAGGTGGCGGTGGTGGTGGTGGCACGTATAATGGTTTATCATCAACATAGATTTGTTTAATTTTCAATAATAATTCACCCGAATAAATAAATGTCATATTGATTAAACGTTGACGTAATTGTTGTTGTTGAAATTGGACAAAATTTTCATAATATCTGTTGAATTGTTCTTGAATCGAATTCGATTGTGATGGTAACGGTTTGATTGTAGCTGTCGTCGATGATGTTCGATCCAAATTATGTAACATCGAAACATTTTTCGATTGAAATAATATCTGTAAACATTGTGTACCATTAATATGAAAATTATTATCCTGTATAAAATCATGCAGCAATTTTTGTGGATTATTTTCATTGGTAAATGTCCATTCTCTTGTGGCCATCAATTGTCGTCGTTCATTTCGATGATTAGCTGAATTTTGCATAGCAACAAGTGTTTTTAATACCGGTGGTATCATATCGGTTGCTGTTGTTGCTGCACGATTTGTTAGAAAATTTATTAGGAAAATATTCAATTTTTCCATATTTAAATTACATAAATAATCAATAAATCTTGATACAGGTATATGATGATGACCACCACCACCACCACCTATAACCTGTTGATTATTACGATCGATAACAATTGATGCTTGTAGATTGATACGAATTGAATGACATTTTTCAGTTGTCCATACAAAATGAACATCATTGTTGTTGTTGTTACTGCTGTCGTTGTTGTTATTGCTGGTATCATTAATCATTGATTTTTGTTCAGATAAATCAATCGAAGGCCGAACATTAAATGGACCAAATGTTGTTTCGATTGTATAACAAGCTGGATTTGAACGTAATGTTATTTTCAATAAATAACGATAACCCCATTTTGTAATTTTAAGATTATCAAAAATAAAACGAAAATAAACATTTGGTAAACGATCATGATGATGACCATAATGATGATGATTATTATGTTGTTGTTGTTGATGATGATGTGCCGATTCAACCGGTACAGATGTTTGTCCGGTTAAAATACCCGGATAAATTTCCGGATACAATAAACTAACCGATGCTGACCATTTATATTTCTAAATTGATTGATTGAATGATCAAAAAGGGATTATTATTAAAATTTTTGAATCAAAAAATTCAAAAACAAAAAAAACAAACCTTAAGAACTAAATCAAAATATTGTGCATTTGAAGCTAAATTTTTTGATTCTAATTTTAAATAAAATTCTAATGGTTCCAGTGTTTCTTTTTCCATTGGTTCAAATTCTTGATTCTTTGGACGTGTTAAAATTAATTTCAATGTTGGATGATTAATAATTAAACCATTATGTGTCAGTACATGTTTCGATGATTCAATACAAGTTTTTTTTGTTCCAATATCGGCTATATTTATTTGTGATTGACTTGATGATGATGATGATGATGATGATATTGACTGACCACCATTATTTCCTGTCATTATCGATGATGCAAGCGAATAATGATTATTAGCTGCAGCTGCTTGATTTGTATTAAGATTCGTCGAAGAATTCATTATATTATGATTATCTAAATGTATAATACATTTTGGTCGAATATTTTCAATCACCATTAATTCGGGATATAATTCCAGCTGATTACGATTCAATTTATAACGATTTTTACGATTCATAATTCGTTCATTATAATGATTTGATGATGATGATGATGATGTATGAGGTTTTGTTTGGCACATTCGTATACAATTTATATTCGATCCTGGATTGTTTGAAAAAGATTGTTCATTTGTTGTTGATGTTTCATTAATCATTATTGTTGGTAATGTATCATGAAGTATTTCCCAAATTGATGATGAAATTGATTGATAAAATTGACCATTTCGTATCGATGATCGTTGTTGACCAATATTTTTATTCGAAAACAAAGGAATTTGTTTGACTGTCAAACTTAATTGACATCGATCATCAAGTAAATTCTATCGAATTGAAAATCAAAATAACCGAATTAAGACAAAATACAAACAGAAAAAGAAAGCAAGGTTTTTCATTCATTCATTTAACTTACAAATTTCAAAACAGTCATACCACAAAATTGTTCTTTTTGATACATTGTTGAATGACGAAAAATTGATGAAAAATGATGAGTTGTAAAGGTAAATCTAATTCAAATCAAATCAAAATTGAAAAGCAAAATTAAAATTCGGAAATGGCAAAAATGGAAAAAACCCAACAAAAACTTACAGAACACATTGAAATTGAGGTCCGTACACTAGATGGCAGCTAACGTTAAATGTATTTGTAGATAAATCGAATATCGATGATTTTGTTGATAATAATTGTGTTTGAAGCATTTGTCGACAATTTCCTTCACCATTAACAATATCATTATCATTACCATTGTTATTACCATTATTATCAACATTGGTCATCGATTCATTCAATGATGATGAAGAAGAATCTGGAACAAATGATTTTTGATGATGATTTGTTGCTGATGATGATGATGATGAATAAATTCGTAGATAAAGTTCTAAATGTTCCGTTTCAATTACAATACGTTGTTCCATGATTGGTCGTAATGATGATGATGATGTTTGATTTAATTTTAAATCATATGAAATTAATTGATCACAATGATTTAATTCCATATCATTATTATCAAATGGATATGAACGTATACGATCAATCAAACGTATCGATAATATTGATGATTCGGATTTTAAACGATTCATTTTTATCATTTGATCATCAGATTCTTGATCCATTTCTTCATCATTATCATCGTTATAATCGATTGAATCCTGGTCATCATCGTCGATTGATCGAACAATTAAAGAATCATCAAATGATTCGAATGGAATGGCAGTATTATTTATCGATAGTATCGATTGTTTTGTCGAATGATTCGAATGTTGATGAGCGGATCTTTGGATTATTGATTGTTCACTTGCTGCAAAAATATTATCTTTATTCGATGATTTTAAGGAATTTCTTCCCGTTTGTAACGTATGAAATGGACGAAAAAATTTTCGTTGATAATATGGTCTTGAAGATCTTGTCGAAGATGATGTCCATGAAGTTGGCGATACCAAAGCAGCAGCAGCTGAAGAAGCCGAAGAAGCAAATCTTAAATTTGATGATGTTGGCAGTGATTGAAATGTTTTTGGATCTGTTTTGAAAAACAAAACAATGAGTAAGTAATGAGAAAAACAAAACCATAATGAGATTATAATCATCCATTTTCATTTTCATCAGATTAAGAAACTGAAGATGAAGAAGAAGAAATTGAATTCCTTTTCATTTTGTGGCCATGTAATGGAAAAAAAAACCTCAAATACAAGAAAAAGGGTCAAATTAGTGAAAAAAAATTGGCCTTATAATCACCATAATCATCATTATTTTCACTCAGGTAAGTTATTTTTTGTATTATGAGATTTTTCTTGTTGTCATATGAAAATTGTTAGCTCGCGCGCCCGTGTGTGAATCTTGTCACAATTTTTTTTTTCATTCCATTCGCTTGGCTGTTGACCAAAAAGATTTTCTTTTTTGTTGGAGAAAGCAACAAGCCAATGATTATTGAATGATCATTTTTTTTCCAAAGTTAGCTTTTCATTTTATCAAATTAGTGATGAGAGATAATAATAATTTCTGACTGGCCAATTTGTTTTTCGGAATTTTTTGTTGTTGTTGTTTTTTTTTCACACACACACACACACAAACCAACAACAACAACCTATTATCAACAAAGTGAACGGTGACAATTCAGCATTTTCAACACAATCTTCGATTGATCCAACAAAAGTGGGTTATCATCTTGTATCATCATCGAATGGGTTATATTTTTAACGAGCAAACGAAAAATAACGAACGAAAATTCAAATTTAAACTAACTAAGCAACAATATATGGGGTGATAAAGTTTTTTTCTTTTTAAAATTGGCTCAATTCGTTACTGGTATGTTTTATTTTCTATGTTTTTTCTTTAAAAAAAGGATCACATCATTATCATTATCTTTTATTGTTATATCCAACAACAGAAATGGAAAGAAATATGTTTGTCCACATCATTATCAGCAATATATATTGATGCGGATCAAAAAGATGTAAAACGTGATTTGGATGTTTTTTTTAAGAAAGAAGAAATCCGACAAATCATCATCGACGAGAAAAAAAAGATGTTAATGAATGAATGTGGACAACGACGAGAAAAAAAAAGAAAATGTATTCTAAAATTGGCTCCAACAATCAATCAGTCAAAAATCAAAATCAATCAGTCAGTCAGTCAGTCAGTTAATCAACGAAAAGAATGATCATCATTAACACAAAAAAAAATCCACTTTTCCACTGAATCCAGTTTTAATTGTTTATATCGAACCAGAAAAATGAATGAATTGAAAATTGAAAAATCTTTGAAGAATGAATGAATGAATGAAGACATCTCTTTTTTATCGAAGAATATTGCGGCTGTTTGCATGAAAATTTATTGTTGTTGTTCGACATGATGATGATGATGATGATGATGATGAACATTGAATGACTTAATCATCTATTGTTTAATCGATCGATCAATCGATTGATCAACTACTGATTGATTGATTGATTGATTTGCTACTGATTTTTGTTGTTGTTGTTGTTGTCGTTGTATTAATACAATGGACATGAAAAAAAACTTGTTGTTAAGGGTTAATTAGAAAAAAAAAATTTGACCACATTTAATCAATTAGAAACTGAACGAACGAACGAGAAAAACAATTACAATGTTGTTGTTGAAATTACAATGTTTTTCATTTGTTTCCACCAAAAAAAATGATGATTTATGGGAATTTTTTCATTTTCCCGAAAATATTTCCTTTGGGGATTATATCCGGGAAATATATTGTTTTTCTTTCTTTGTTTCGTTTTTTTTCTAACGGAATTGGTTATATAATTCAATTTTGAAAAAGAAAAAAAAACGACAACAAACAACTACGGAAAATGTAGGTGTAGGTGCGTGTGTGATATGTGTGGTTTATTAGCATCTCCGTATAATTGATTTAAAAAAACAACAGAAATGGTCATCATTAAATAATGATGCTTAGCAAGTGAGATGAGAGATGGGCAAATTATTTGGGCGAAAAAACACAATCGTCATCATCGTAATCAAAATGATCCATATAAGTGGTAATATTTACTTTCACATCCTGTTTTTCCCGAAATAGTTTTTCGGCCAATCCCATCATCATTATTACCTGGATGATGATGATGACCATAATGATCATCATCATCATCCCTCAGGTAAACAATGATGATCGATGAGAGATTTGAAGAAATTTTTTTTTGTTAAAACAAAGAAAACATTCCGAAATATGATGACCATCATTTTGTTTTGAATAACCGAAATCAATATTGATTTGGTTGCTTGGACAAATTTGTTATTTTTTTCCAATTCGAATCGAATTGAAATTTATTTGTTTTTGTTTTTTGTTTTGGAATTCAGGATTTGATATGGGAAAAAACAGAAACACAAAAAAAGTTGCAAAAAATCAATCAATCAAATCAAAGATTCCAAATTTAGAAATGCTGATAAATCAAGAAATGAAAAATTCCTGTTGTTGTTTTTTTCGATTTGAAAATTTCAAATCGAAAAAAGGGCGTCACACAGTGTTAACACACACAAACACACCCGCAAAATATTGACCTCGATTTTTTTTAAATTTATTGCACGTGATCAATATTATTAACATCATCAAGATTAAGGCTTTTTTGGCTTGATGAATTATTGTTCATTTCGGCTCTCTGGTCTCTTGTTAATCCTGTAATTAATTAATGATCCTTGAACTTGATCCAAACATCAATCGTTTGAAAAAAATAGGTAGGGAACATTTGTTATAGTTTGAATTCAATCGATTATCGATCAATCTATCAATCAATCGATTATCGATCGATTTTGTTTGGTTATTTTTTACAGGAAAAAAAAATAAATGGATGTCATCAACATAATTGACCACTTTTTGGGGTGATGGTGATGGTGACAATAATCGATTGTCGAATTTTTTTTTTCTTTTGTCCATCTCTTTCTCTTTTTCCTATCACTCACTTGCTCACTTAAATCACTATCGATTGTTTGAATCGAATGTTTGGTGAAAAAGAAGAAAAAGAATAAATATTGACTACTTACATTGACCACCACCATTATGATGATGATGATGATAAGATGATATTGTTGGTTGATTTGAATTTGAATTTGAATGAATAAACAAGGATGATAATGTTGATGATGATGATGGACTACATGAACAATGATGATCACAAAAAATGGCCAAAAACATCATCAATGAAACCATTATCGACGATAACATTGATGATGATGATGATGAAGAAAAAGATGGCCTAAAAGCTTGTTGTTGTTGTTGTTGTTGATGATGATAATAATGGTAATGGTCATCATCATACATTATCAATGGTCGATTTGATGATGACCGATTTATCGATGATGATAAAGATGTCACCATTAAAGGTGATTTTTGTTGTTGTTGTTGTTGTTGTTGTCCATCATTTGTTGTTGTTGCTGGAGTGGACAATAATTTTTCCGCACAATATGGCCTTAGATCATTATCATCATCTAACGATGATAATTTTCGTGGTAAAAAATTTAATTCATTAATTCGATTATCATCATGTTGATCATCACAATGGTTTGTTCTATTATTCATCATAATCAACACTTTCGTTAACATCAGGGTTAAATTATTATTATTATCACTTGTTTTTCTACGTTTATGTTTTGGTTGTTGGACATGAAATATTTGTTGTTGTTTTGGTTGTTGTTGATCATCATCCAGATAAAAATGATTCTGATCAACTAGATAGCTGCTGTATTTATAATCATCATCTTCATTTGACAGTTGATATTTAGATGACCATGGTGGTGGTGGCCAAATCGTGATTATCATTATCGATGATGATTCTGATTGATTTTGAATTGATTTGGCTGAAGAAGATGCGTCGTCGTTGTCGACGGATGCAGATGATCGATGTCCATTTTCATTATCATCACTATCACTATCATCATCATTTTGTTGTTGTTGTTTGTTGATCATTTTTTAATAGACTTTCTGGGTGATCACTTCACTTCACTTCACTTCAGTTGAATTTTGACCAAAAAACAGGAATTAATCCTGTATAGGATACTGCAGGATTAATAAAAACTTTTATAGACAGGCAGTGTGTGTGTGTGGTTTTTCAATTCAATTAATGTATGAACATTATCCGTGTCTGGTCAGAAATCTAGGTCAGGAATTTCAAAAAAAGAAAAACAGAAAAAGAATCATGAATATTGATTGGGGGCAACAAGTGTTATTAAGGAATTTTTCTTGAAATTTTTTTTGGTTTTCTGGAAAAATTCTTGGCATTTTTTCAATGTCATGCATAATGATATAGAAAAAAAAATATCATCAGATTGGTGGTCGTGTCATGTCATGTGTGTGTGGCCCTTTTATCAATCATTGTCAATGTCAAATCGACGGCTAATACGATTATCTTTAATTATTTTTTTGATTTTACGTCTTCGACGTTACGAAGAATTTTTTTCTCTGACAAAAGATAATTGATAATAGTCGTCGTCGTCGTATGTCGTAATCGATACGAACTAAAATCTAATTGATTGATTGATTGATTGACAGTTTATTTCAACAAAAAAAAAGTTTTTTGTCTAGAGAAAAAAACAAAGATCAATATCACGATTATAATCGATTGATTAATTGATTTTTTTTTCTTTTTCGATTACTTGTCTCGTGTAAACACCATCAACATTTTGTTGTTGACTTTCGTAAACTTTCTTTGAAATTTTTCTTGCACCAAACTTACACAGCAACAGCAACCAGCTCCGATTATATCATTTTTTAGATCAAAGAAAACTTTTCGGAAAACAAACCAACCGAATGATCATTTTTGGATCAAAATTTTTTTTTCTCCCGAAAAACAAACGCCAGTGCGAATAAGGAACTGACTCTGAATGATTATTATTTTTTTTTTGTTCGTTTTGTGTTTGACTCGTATGACCGAACACTTTAGACACACTCATTTCAAAGAAGAAACGAAACGACAAAAAAAATGAAACAATGCCATTTTAGCTTATGAATTTTGATATTTAAAGAAGGAGGAAAAAAACGACCATCATCATCATCATCATTATGATCATCATCATCATCTTGGAGCTTAAGAGTTTAATCGTTGACAATCACAATAAAAACCAAACAAACAAACAGCAGCAGCAGAGATCATATATTCAGGTGAACCGGGCAGTTTTTTTTGGAAAAATTATTGCACGTCACTTTTGTTTGTTCGGTCGTTTCAAGACGAAAATCGGATAAAATCCGATTTACGAAAACAAAGACAAGAGAGAGATAATAATCGTCATTATCATCAACAGCCAGCAAAACGAAAAAAGTGTGAATTTTTTTTTTCGTTTTGTTTGTCAAAATAAATCAAAAACTTGAAAAAATTTGGCCAAAAACAAAAAAAAAAGTTTTCAAAAAACAAAATGGACAAAATGGACTTTGAAGATATTTGTTTCGTCTTCTCCTTAAAAGTAATTTTTCCGAAAAGTTTCTCTGAAAGATAGATCTCTATTTGCTCCGGTGACCTATTCTACTCTATTTTATTGTCAACAACAAGAGCAGCAGCAGCGAAGAACATCCGCAAGTTGAAAAAAAAGCTTTCAAACAAAATTTAATTGATTTATACTTTGTTGTTGTCGTCGATGTTGTCATTTCATATTTTTATGTTTACATTGAAATTTTTTTTACGCACAGAAAAGTGTGTGTGTGAATATCATCACCGCCGTTGAGATAATTTGATTGAATTTCGTTGAATTTTTTCAATCAAATTTTGAACAAAAAAGTTTCTCATCATTATTGGAGTGATGATGATTCGAGTCTTCCGGATTGGAAAATGGAAAAAATCGATATTGATCATCCGGACAGAAGCCGGTAAATTGGATCGAATATCGAATTGACCACTGATGATTGATGATGGATCGACCACTGATTTGATGATCATCATCAGTGGTCAATCTGAAGATGATAATGATGGTGGTGATGATTGTGGCATACTACTATTATCATCAAATATGATTTGTAAATTGGAAATTTTGGATTTTTGAATTCGATTAACGCGAGAACAAAACAAACAAAACCATTACCATTATCATCAAAACAATCTTCAAGTAAACGAAAACAAACAAGAAAGTGAAAATATGCACATTACGCCCAAAAAATCAGTATGAAGTGTATTTAGTGTAGTTTTTTTATGGCCGAAAACAATGAACGAATGAAACTTGAATAATAAAAGTGTTAAATGATGATGATGATAATAAAAAAAGAAGAAGTTTACAAGTATCTCATATTATCTCTGAGTTTTTTTTGCCTTTCTCAACAACAACAAAAACTATTTCTATACATTTGATGTAATATTATGGTCATCTTTGATGAATCTTATCGATTTCAGTCGAAATAGCATATTTGTTTATTTTGGAAATTGAAGAAGGAGAAAAACGATTGTTTCAAGTACACCCTATCCCAACAAAACAAGAATTTAGGTCAACAATCTCTCACTGTGTGTAGGTGTGTTTTGCCACTATTAACACTAACGCACACACACACACATCTTGCATGTAAATCATCATCATCAAAAAAGGTAGCAAAAATAAAAAATATTACAATGAATGAAAAAAATACTGAAACTGAAAGAAATTAATTTATTTTCCATTATAAATTTATTCATGAATTGATATTATATTCAAAAAAAAGAATCATAAAGAATCATGGATTCTTGAAAAAAAAATGAGAGAACCGAAGTTTATTGAAATTTTTTTTTTTTTTTTGCTGGTCACTTGTGATAGCCGGGACCGAACGAACGAATGATGGAAATTGGACACTTTTATTTTTAGACACACGAAAATAAAAAAACAAAATGATTGAAAATAAACGGGTAATATTATATTCACTAAACAAGAATATTCAGTTTCAGTTGTTGTTGATGATGATAGTTTTTTTTGTGTCGGTTATTACATGGTTTAAATTATTCACCAAAAAAAAAATTTTTGTTTTTCGGGAAATTATTATTATATCATATTTGAAAAATTATATCTACCAACAATAACAACAACAACATTTTAAATAAATAATTTGATTGGATAATAAAAGTGTTTGTGGGTGGGTTGGATGGATGAATGGATGGGTGTTTGTAAGGGGGTTGGAAACAGGGGAAGCAATCTAATACAGACGAACGATATACACCACTCCCATTTTTAATTTTGGGGCAAAAAATTACTTACCCAAAGTAGAAAGAAAAAAAAAATTTTTGATTGATTTTTATTGGACAATCATTGATCGCGGTGGGTGTGTTTGTGGGTGTAAACGATGTAAAGATAGAACACTTTTTTCTTGAATTAACACAGATATTGAACAGAACAGATTTTTGAGGGGGAAAAAACAACCCTTCCCTTCCCCCAAAATAAACAAATAAAAATAACCGCAGGTAAAAAAAATTGGATCAAAAAAAAAAAAAAATGAAAACAAAATTTTTCGGATAAAAAAAAACACTGACTTGAACTGAACTGAAACTGACCAGAAACATGGACTTATTCACGACAAATGACTATAACCATATGATCATTGGATTTTCATTTTCATCGGCAAAAATGTCTTTCATTTACGCCAAACAGACGCCACTAGTTTTTTGGAAATTTCTCTCTCTTTTTTCCCAGTATTCAAACTTCTGTTGCCCACCATTCATTCACACACACACAGAGATAGAGAAAACTTTTCTTCCAGAAAGAGATTGGGCGAGCGCCCAATTCAATTCAGTTGGAGAAAAACAAGAAAAATTTTTCGCTACTCTGTTTTGGATCCATATTACATTTGCAAAATATGTTTTTCTTTTCTTCGTTTGTTTGTTTGTTTGGTCCAGTTTTTTTTTTGTTGATGACATTTTTTTCATTTGATGAAATTTTGAATTTTGAAAAATCATATTTTCGATATTGATTTTCTTTTTTCAGTTTGGTTAGTTTTTTTTTGCCGAATTGAACTTTTCATTTTGATTTGATTTGAATGACCATTTCAACCTTGACCATTTTGAATATTTTTTTTGATGGTTAAGTTAATTGAATAATTTTTTTTTTGGTCGAAAAAGTTTTTAAAAAAAAAAAAAAAAAAAAGATAATAATCATCATCATCAATAACAACAACAAAAGGTGTAACTTATCGATAATAAACATTTGCAACCTGTATACAG
>ERZ500997.293-NODE-293-length-13847-cov-8.418794_pt1 | contig 13847 bp, 13 predicted proteins | sample MGYA00248826_ERZ500997 | MGnify/ENA primary metagenome ERZ500997 (study PRJEB25958, sample SAMN03398524) | human skin metagenome | study: EMG produced TPA metagenomics assembly of the Human Skin Microbiome Metagenome (human skin metagenome) data set.
AATGAAAATGATCATCATCATTGATTCATTGAATTGGTTTTCTGAGACAGAAACCATTCATTATTGATAAAATAAATGAATGGGTTACAGCGTTTGGTGAATTGTCGGTTGAGGAAATATCATCAAAATCACAAACATTATAATCATAATCTAATGACCTTGATCAGTAAGGAGAAAAGAAAACATATATGGATGCTATGTATTTTTTGGAACGAAAAAAAGGTCAGGACGATTTTTTTAAATAGAAATTTTCCCGAGAAAAAAAACAGATTAATGAATAGTAATTACCAAAAAATAAATTCAGAATAGCAGAATCTCTACCATGATGGTGAAAAAAAACATAGACAATCATTATTTATATGGCTTTTTTCTGCAAAGAATTTGACATGCAAAAGGGTTAATTGAGAATTGCGAGAAATTTTTTGTGAAAGATTTTTAATCGCCTTTCGTTTTTCCGATGTCAAAATGAATGAAAAAAAGATTGATTACTTGACAAATGTGTGTATGCCACCATCATCATCATCATCACCACTACAGCAAATCATTCCCGGACAACCCGGCGAAAAGAAAAAGAAAAATTTAAATTCTGTACTAATTTTGAATGAAAATAGAGAAAAAAATGGGAAACAAAATTTGGCGATGCAAAAAAAACTAATTAAATAGACGTTTGTTTGAAATTAAATTCTATTTAATTTTGTTTTTTTTTCGCTTTTTTGTAATTCAATTCAGCTTGAAATTTGCAAAATAATCAAATGATAATGATGACAATGGCCGAATGGCTGAACAAAACCGAACCGAACAAGCGAACCGAAATCGATTCATTTGTTCATTGATCGATTCGATGATTTTCTGGACAAAAAGTTTGTTGCAATAATATTGTAACAATGTTTACACATTTTACAAAATAAATTTTTGTTTTCAGTTTGCATCTTTGCTTATTATGTAATTGGATAAACTTTTTTTCTTCACTGTAATGATGTTTGTTGACCGATGATGAACCATGGTTGATGAATTGAGAAAGGGTTTTTACTGAAAATTCTGAAAAATCTAAAAGATGAATTAGGGTAAAAAAATTATCGAAAAGGACTAACCTTTATTAGCCAATTATCATGCGAATGTTTACTTTCAATCAGACCATCATCCATTCTTCAAACAAACAATCATTGTTTTTGTCATCTAGAAAAACCAGAAAAGAAATGTTTGTCATCATGATTTGTATACATATCATTATTATGATTATAATTCATTAATCGTCAACAATTGATGATTGTGTGGTTGTTTTGTTTATTTTTCTAATTTTCTCCAATAATAATAAACGAACCAAAGAAAATAATCAAATCTATAGACAACAAAAGAGAAGACTAAATCATGTAATCACCACACATACACACAGTTGGAAATTTTCCTTGAAAAAATTTGTTTCGGATAAAATTTCCACTGATTTTATTCGGGTTTTTTTGTTTGGTTAATTTTGAAAAATGATGTTTTTTTCATATCTTTTTTGTTGTTGTTGAAAAAAGCCGTAACCGTTTCCAACCATTTTTTTATCACATTAAATATATTGAGTTTTTTCGTTGTTTCTTTGATCATCATCATTAGTCATTACCACATTTATTTTGGTTGGAGGTTTTATTTTTTGTTGGCTGGATGTTTTGTTTGTTTGACAAACAGAAAAAAAAACGAAAGATAAAAGAAAACAAACCACCATCATCAATGAATGAATCTCAATTCTCAAAGATTATTATGATGATGAATAATGATTTGTCAACACAACAAGGCAACCAAAACAAAAACAAAAACTCTTGCGTTCCAGGATTTTTTTATTCTGGTAAAAGAAAAATGATCATAAAATTTATTGATAGTTAAAAAGGGATGAACGAGACGAAAAGAGATAGAGATAGATATTGGATGATGAATGGCATTTTATCAGTAAAACATAACAACAAAATGCTTTTCCATAAAATCACTGCCGCATCAGAACATCTATTCAAAATACACCAACAATGATGATGAAAAGAAGTCATTAACCCGATCCATAATATCCCTTTCCATTCACCCACCCACTTACCAACCACGATAAAGGAATGAATAAATGTAGCAAAAATGTTAAAGAAACATGCTAATAAATTTGAATCAAACTCGAATCCTAACAGCCAAAAGAGATTTGATTCATTCATTCTTCTCTTTTTTTCTTTTCATTCATTTTCATGCATGCATTACAAGGGTAACAACAACAACAAAAAAGGGTTTCTCATTCATTTCAGGCAAACAAAACAAAACAAACATCATGCCTAGATGATGATTCTATGGATTCGTTGATTGTCACGAGATATATTGCTTTATGTAATCAAAATTGCAAACCATTCTATACCATCATCATTGAATATTTTCATATACCAAACATATTTTTAAATTTCAAAACACCCTGTACATCAGAATCAGAAGAATTTCAATAGATTTCAATAAGATGAATTTTTGAACAAAGAAAGTTCATAGTTTTTTTCCTTATAAAATGATGATGATAATGAAACATTCTCACACAGATGATGTGCTCGATTTCGTTTTCAAAAACAACATCCATATTTAGAATAAACTTTTTTCTTGGGGAAAATGTACTGAGATTTTATCATCAAACAACAACAACATTATCAACCAGAATTCTTTGTTTGTGTTTTTGTTGCTGGTATTCTTGTTTTGGCTGGCTGGTTGCTGTTTTTTCCAGCATCATTTTCATTTTCATCACTGAATTTATCTATTTATACAATCGTCTAGCTAATTAATCATACAACATTGAACATTTTCAACAACAATGTTTCCAGCGAAAACAATGAAAAACGAGGAATTCTTCACGGAATTTCACCATCATTATCTATTTCGATCAAGATATCAATACACCACTCAACAACAACAACAACAACAATTGACAAAAATCTTGATTTTTTTCTGTTTTGTTTTGGATCGATTCATCCATTCGATGGATGCCAACCAAAAAAAGCGAAACGAAAAAAACAAAACTCCAATATTGATTTACCATTTTTGTTCAGGATTCTATTCATCGATTTGAATCAACAAACAGCAGCCTGTGATTATTTTGGCATACATAAAAGATGTTCCCATACAAAATTAACATCACTTTTATTTTCATAGTTTTCTGTCTGGTTGGTTGTTGTTATTATTATTGGTTAACTTTGCCTATTTGAATTTATAATTCAATTTGCTTGCTTGGTGTCCATTGTTTCATCAAGAAAAAAAAATCAGTATCCTATATGCAAGCTGACAACCAACCAGGTTTGAATTGAATTGAAGAAAACAAGTAAAAAAAGTGAAACTGACGACAACAACGAAAAACGATTAATTAAATTGCTTACCAGCAACTTTCTCTACATTTTATGAATCAAAATGGTGATGATGATGAATAATAAATTAGGATTTTATGGATTCATCACACACACACGCTTTTTGGAACCAGAAAAATTGAGGATCAATTCTGGTTCGCACGAAAATAACAATACAAAAAAAAAGTTTATAGCGTAATACTTACATAACGACGAAATGAAATGTGCAAAGCATCATCATCATTATTCTTTCCGAATAAATCTGGGTGCATTTAATTTAATTTAAATTAAATTAATTTAAATGAAAATCTTAGTCGCTTGTCTTAAGGATTGTTATGGTCCAGAGGGAGGAAAGCGTTAAAATGGGTGTAAATTGGAGTAGGAAAAAAGTTTTTTTCTTTTTGGCACATCGTTTGAACGAAAAAAAAAGTTTTAAATTCTGGAATTAATTTGTCAAACAGAAAAAAACAAAGAAGTTTTTGATTAAAAGAATTAGAATAAAAAAATCGATTCGGAAAATTCTGTGAAGAAACAAAAACAGACGAAAAAAATCTAATTTGAAAAGTGATTTGAAACAAAGCAAAACAAAACTTTTTTTCCGAAATTCATTCATTTTGAAAAATGACAATAGAGTTAAGTTCAAAGTTTTTTCCATTCTGTATTTTGACATCTCGAAAAAAGATTTGAAATAATCAATTTTTCATTTTCCAGTTTTTTTCCAAGTTTTTAGAGATTTTTGTTTGGTGTATACATTTGAATGATGATTGGGAGCTACGGATCGATATCCAGGAGGGATATGATTATGATTAGGATAATTAATCATCACAAGTTATGTTCAACAATCGTTTTGTTTTGTATCGCTAGAGAGCGAGACAACAACAAAATGTCAAAACAAAACAAAAAAACAAAAAACAATGCAGAAATCGATACCGAAACAATGACAGAATCTCAAATCCTTAAATAAAAGTAACAAAGCAAAAACATTGAAGAATATTCTTCAACGAACCACTTGCTGTGTTCATAAAGCACGAACTTTTCAATTCTAAGCTAAGCTGGCCAACAAAAAAAAAGAAAGAATCCGCTTTTGTTTTTTTAGCATCTTTTTTCTTGATTTAGAATTTCTAAAATTTCAATTTTTCTATGATTATTATATAACACACACACAGAAAGGAAAAAAATTAGATATAAAAATGGCATGCCATATGATGATGATGAGTTTCATTTCGAAAAAAAATGAAAATTCCTTACCCCTGCTATGTTTGTCACTCATCCATGATGTTTATTTTGGATTTTTTCTTTCTTTGTTTTGCAACCGAGGATGATGAAATTCGACACCATCATCGCTCAGATATTAAAAAAACACTGGAAAAAGCTTATTGGTGGATGCAGTGATGATCAAGTTAGTAATGAAACAAAACAAAACAAAAACAGAACAAAACCCGAAAATGGAAAATCTTTTTTTTTTTATCTTTGATAAACAACGAAAATCTAGCCATCCGATTCATTCCATATTTGATTCCAACAAACAAAAAAAAATCTAAAGGCTAAAATTTCGTTAAATCATCATCATTATCATTATTATAAACGAAAACATCAAGTCGGCGAAAATATTGTCACTATAGAAAAGAGATTTTGTTCGTTTGATGAAAATATATTTTTGTCAGTTTCATATTACTGTTGCAAAGAAATATGATTGTTTTGTTTTGTTTTTCTTCGTTGGGAAAGACTTATTGACAATTTTATTCCATCATTGATGATGATTGAGATGGAATCATTTTTTGTTGATCCGAATTGATCATCACGACCATGATGATGATGATCGAAAAATCCAAAAGATAATTATTCTTACGAATGAACGAATTTCATTCCAATTGTAATGTGGTTTTGTTCCTTTTATTTATTCGGATTTTTAGGCAAGAAATTCAAGCAGAATGAATCTTTATTGAATGAATTTCCATTTTTTTTTCTCTTCCATCATTCATAATGTCATTCGGCTTTGTCATCGGATAATTGAATCATTCATCAATGAATTTAATAATTTTTCTATTGTTCTTTTGGTGATGTTTGAAAAAAACAACAAAGGGTTATGATGTCGATCAACCAACTAACCGACCTGCCTGACAATAATGTGTGAGCAGAGCAGGAACTTTTGAAAAAGCGGTGTTGTTGATGAATTGAATTTTTAAACAAGAAAAAAACAACGACGACAATGATGATGATTATGGTGATAAAAATGGTGGCAGTGAAATGAACAACAACAATGGTGATGAATAAATCCTTTTGGTTTTTTTCGGTGAAATGAACGGATCCTGATTGATTCAATGAATGGTTGATGAATAGATTGAATTATTTTCATTTTCTAAATTGAAAAATCATATCACAATGATGATGACAGCATTCATTCTTTTTCAAAAGAACAAAAATTTTATACATTCGAAGGCTATTATAACATTGTTGCCAATTTCCACCCTTATAGTCTTTGGTCAGGTAATTTTTTAACGGAAGAAACAAATTCAAATCTAAATCTGTTAGACAGTGTTAATCAAACGAGGCTGAATAAAATGAATTTTTTGTAATCTGGACGACTCCACTTTACTACTTATCACCCAATTGAATTTGAAATTTTTTCCGATTCGATTTGATTTAGATAAATATTTTGGTTGTTTGTTTGTTTGCATCAACGACATCCATTGATCTGTCAATCAATTTTGATTGACAGATCAATTTCCATTTCGATTCGAATGAAAATCGATTTGCATTTTCCCGAAAAAGTTGAAAATTCAAAATTCTGACCATATCAACATTATCGGAATATTCCAATTTGATTATGCAACAATCGACCGTACTCCACACACACACAAACACACACTCGATCGATTCGATCGATCAAAAATTTTCACTTGATTCAATTGTTTCATCTTGAATTTTTTCAACAAAAAAATTCTGAATATCTAATCGATCAATCAGATCGATTTGATCGATCCATCCGAAAAATTTATGCAATTTCGATTAGAATTTTTTAGAGAAACACAATTTGACAGCATCCCGTTTTTTTCAAACGACAACAACAACAATATCGATATTGTCAATGTTTGTTGTTGTTGAAATATTTTCAACAACAAAATTTAAAATTTACATTTTTTTTTCTTCAAAACTTTTTTTTCGAATGAATCATTCTCCCTATTCATAGAGAATTGATCCAGTCAGCAATGATGACCATTGTCCAGTTTCTATTTTGTCCAGAATGTTGATTGAATCAACAAAAAAAAGAAAAAAGAAAATTTTCCCTGAATCCAATGAACCAAAGTGAAGTTGATTGCTTTCAAACGAACAAAAAAAAGTTTTTTGTTTTGCTGGCTACAATGTATCTTTCAGTCTATTTCGGTCAATGGATGATTCACAGAAAAATACGTGTTTTTTCCCTTTGGATAAACACGCGTTTTGTCACAACAATAGTAGTGGTCACAAACTGTTTTTTGATTAAAGTTGGCCAACAAAAAAAAACCACCACCCCCCTCAGATTATTATCCACATCAGAATGAAAATCCATCAAGATTTCGTTTTCAGTTGTTGTTCACATTTCAATCAAATATAATATGATTTGACAATTTCTTTTTTCAAATTGGTAAAATCATACTGGTACGGTATTGGTTGCATACCAAAACCATAAGAGAGAGCCAAAAAGATGTCAAAACTTGTCGTATATGGATTGATTGAATTTGATATTTTTTTCTGTCTGTTTGTTCCAGGATGAATGTACCCAGCTGTGAGTGTGTGTGGTTTGGTTGAAAATCAACCTTAATGTTTTTTTTCAAACTTTGTCTATATCCATGTCACATTTTTTTCGTGGATCAATGATGGTGGTAATCATTTTCATTGATCCTGAAACGCAAAAAAAAGGAAACTTGTCATTCAAAATGAATGCAAAAAACTGGTCATTCTTCGAATGACTAATCAAATGAAATGGCTGTTTTTCTGAAAAAAATCTGGTAAGAAACAAAAAATAAACACCACCATTGGTTTATCTCATCATCATCATTTTGATCATTTCGGATGATTGGATTTTCTTTTCTTTTCTTTTTCTTTTTGGTGTGTGTGACACATTTGTGTGTATGGAAATGTTATTATAAAGATGACATTCGTTCGTTTGTTTGGGTGGTTGTTCGTTTCACTTTGGTTAATTAATCACGCAAACAAACCATGCAATTGATTGATTAGATATTTAAATTTTCTTTTTTGTTCCTGGAAAGTTTCCCTAAATATGAAACATGATTCATCAAAATTTTTTCCTGGAAGTTTCCTTTTTGAATAAAATGTATCCATTTTTATTTGTTTGTTTGTTTACTTAGTTTATCATTTGAGATCAATCAATCCATCCAGCAAAAAATCATAAATTGTATGAGTACTTAAGAATCCCAAAAAAGAATCTCATCAAATTCAATTTTGAATCAAAAAAAGAGAAACGCGCTTCGGTAGACACGTGTGACACGTGTCAAACATCAAACACCCAATAATGTATAATACGTTTTTCGTTTGTTTGTTGCCAATCTGTTTTTCAATTCTCTCTTTTTGCTTAACTATCATTAAACAAGAATATTCTTTTTCTCTATTCACTATCTAATCAAACTTGAACGCTGTTTGAAACAATGTTTGTAATCAAAAATATTTTACAGATTCGGAAAAAAAGATTCTGGGTAATTATTTTGTCATCATCATCATTCAGTTTATTATAAACAATAACAAGCGAAAAAATATTGGCAATATGAAACGAATCCAATTTTCCTTCAATCAATCTAAATATTTGAATTTCTGATTCTTTCCATTTCTGAACTGAACTCAGCTTACTTAATCGAAATATTATTATCATCATGATCGTTGTTGTTTCCCGAAAAAAATTCAGAAATAAGAAAATTAAATGATGATGATGATGGTCGCAGTCGCATGCAGTGTGTTTCCTTGTTTTTTTCTCATTCAAAATCCAAACAGAAAAAAAGATCGATCGATCAATCAATCAAAAATCTAACCCCCCAAAAAAAGACTTATTTGGCAGTTTTTTCTTCGGTCTTCGTTGATCAAAAAAATCCATGACAGCTGAAGTTTGTCGCCACACACACCAAACGAATGAATCATTTTGATGATGATGATGAGGAAAACATCATTTCGGTTAGAGAGTTTTTTTGGGGGGCAGGAAGTTTTATATATCCAGCACTATGTTGGGACAAATCAAATTTTTTGGTCTGTCCGTGCAAAGAATATTAAAGAAAAAGAAAGTTTCCAGGAAAAATTTAGTTTCCGGTCAGTTTTCTGGCTTGTTTTTTGGCTGAAAAAAAAACTATATTTAATTGATTGATTTGGTGCATTATTGGAAAAACAAAAATAGAAAAAAATCTTAATCCGTTCGATTTTCAGTATAGATGGCGTTACTTGCTTGATAAAAGTTTAAAAAAAAAATTATTTAATTTTCACAAAATTATCTCAACTTTTACATCTCGATTCACAATGCGTTCGGCATGTGTAACAAAACAATTCATTCATTCATTTGGTGGTTTACCGATCGATCGATTTAGCTACAAGGCAACTAAACAAAACAAAACCAAAAAGAACGAAAAGACGAAACGTCACCGACTTCCTTCCGGTTCTTTTTTCACTCGAATTACATTCTAATCAATGAAAAATGAAATGGATTCTATTGAAAAAAAATTCTTCATCCAACCAACAGAAAAAAACGACAAAGATTCGCACGACAAAAAACAATGAAATCAAATCAAACATGCATTTTCATTTAGAATATTGAACGATAAACATCGATTTTTACATCTAGCTAATGTTTCGACCTTTTTTTCTGTTATCAAAAAAAAAGTCAAAGGCCAAATCCAAATTATAAAACACAGAAACTAAAAATACAGAGAAAGCGAAAAAAATGTCACAATCAAAATGTTTGGCACGCACATCTATCATTATGCACAATACGTTAATCAACGAAACAAAAACAGAAATTTCGAGTGAATGAAACGACAAAATGAATCTGATATGGAAATTTATATTGGATAGAAAACCTGATAGCCTATGACATTCATGTGTGTGTGTGTGTGTCTCATTCATATTCCACCATTATATAATGCATTATATGACGAGGTCACTATGTGTCATTGATTGATTGATTTCCCTTAATGGTAATCATTCTCTTTATTTCGGTGTGTCATCATAATCATCGTTGAGCATACACCGACTGTAAAGAATTTAAAAGTAAAATGTTTTTTTTAATCTTCATAGATGGTCAAAATAAAACAAAAAATATGATGGATTTATTCTGATGATGATTCAACAACCATTCATCCATCGCATTCAATAATGATTTTAAACCAAAAAAAAAAACAAAAAAAAAGTTACATAATTTCTAATATTCAAATTATATGCATATTGAATATTGTTATGTAATTTGGTTATGTGTAATTGGTCGTTTATTCACAATCAAAGTCGCTCTCTTCTCCTCACTCCATATTGATGATTAATTATCCTAATCTATGGAAAATTCATTCATTGAAATATTCATATAGATTTCAAAATTTGTGATAAGCTTATCAACATAATTTTCTTTCTTTTTTTTGTTGTTATTAGTTTCCGTTTCATCAGGTCGAACCGAAAAAAAATATTATCATTATAGACAAAAAGAGAGAGAGAGAAAGACACGTTTGTTTTACGGAGATTATATAATTAGATTTAGTACGAAAAATCGGCACCGGCAAACTTTTTTGTTTGTCCGAAAAAAATTCTTGTACGGGCGTACCTGATGTACCTGTGCGCTGTGTGTGTACGTGATTCAAAATCAAATCAAAATCATTATTCATGATCTGATGGCTACCTTTTTTTTGTTGTAATGATAATGGTTCAAAGGTCATGAACTATTTATTTATTCGACCTGTGCAATGATTTCTCTTAATAAATCTTATCTGGCTTGGAATTCCTGGCTCTCGTTCATTGATTCGATTGATTAGATTTTTTCGATTCAACGAAAGCTGATTTTCTCAAAAATGTTGATCATTTTTCAAATTGATCAACCAACCAAAGAAGACAGCAAACCCAAACAGATCAAGATATTGATTTTTTTCTGGAAAATTTTAAATTATTTATCAGATTTTTTACATTTTCAAATTTTTTTTAAATTTCTGTTACATTGATCATCATCGGATGTCATGAATGATTTTCGTTGTTGTTTGATGATTTTTCTATAAAATCCTATAAAAGTCATTACATTTCATTAGTTGTCTTTTGTTCCGTTGTCATCATTATTATTTAATGAGTATTTTTTCGTAAAAAAAACAGATTAAAATGAAATTCAATTCATTTCTAGATTTTTCACAAAAAAAATGAACAAACAACAACAATTTTAAAGATCACATTACATTAATCTTTTTCTTTTCAATGTTTTTTAATGTAAAATTTTCAGAAAAAACTTTGTAATTTTGATGATGTGAGCGAATCTTTACACATTAAAATTGGGTGTGAGTGTGTGTGTAGGTAGGTTAGTTTACCTGATGATAAAATAATGTTGGTGGTGGGCGTCATAAGATATTTTGTCCGAATTACATGGTGTTTTTCCGTTCGTTTATTCGTTTCGACTTGCTTTTGATCAAAGATATTCATAGGCTGGGTCGAGTTGTTTTTGTTTGTCGTTTCATTCGTTTCAATGGGCACCCCAAAAACAAAACAAAAAAAAAGAAAGATTGCTGATATGATGTCATGTCATATCATGACTTTATTTATTCATTTGATCTACATAAACATTTGATCAAATCTAATCTTGGTATGTGTAGGTAGGATATATGAATGTAAATCCAATTCAATCTATGGTTATTTTTTTCAGTTTGGTTATAGAAAAAAGGTGAGGTATTTTACACAGTTTTGTCCTGTTTATCTCGTTTTGAAATATAATTTTCTAAATATAAAATTGGTTTGATTAATAATCAACAAACAACAAACAGAAAAAACACCTTTTTAATTGTGATTTGTGTCGGTGTCGGTTTTGATCTGGGTGCCGTGGATGTGTTTAATCAAGCTGCTGCTGCTGTTTGGACATTGGACCAATCTCAAAAGATGATTGTAATTAACACACCATTATATTAGTAGTGAGTCTGTCGAAAATTGTTATGTAATGAATTTTGTTCATTTAGATTTATGAACTGACACCTAACCTATCACTATTTTGACCTTTGATTCGTATGAAAAGATGTTTTTCATTCATCTGTTATATTGTGATTATTATTATTCAACAAAATATCTAAATATATCATATGTGTGGTGTAATTGTATCAAATATCATCATATTGGATATTATTATTGGATAAATATTTAGATAGGATCAATTTGACCATGCTTGTATTTGGGAAACAAAAATGTCAAAACGATATGTGTCGCATATGGAAATTCAATGTGTGTTTGAAAAATCTTTCAAAGTCGAAAAATGAATGACATTGAAAGATTGATTTTTTTTTGAAAAAAATCTTACTAATTGACATTTGAAAACACACACACACACAGAGAGAGAATATTCCTAAAATGATATTACTTTGAATAAAATCTATTATTAGATTTTTCTGTTTCTTTATCTGGTTCAAGTCAATATCAAACATTTCGATCTTTATTCAAAACGATTAGATTACTTTATTCAATTTTGTCAACTAAAAATAGTTTTGCATAAAAGATTTTCATTCTGAAAATGGATCCAATGAATGAACGATAATGAGCAAGATTCTATTCATCGCCCACACACCCACACACATGTTTTGATTTTTTCTTTTGCTATCACCGGATTATAATCAAGATAAGTTTCATCAAAAAAGACAAACAAATCATCATAACATAAACAATTTTTTCTGTTTTAAGAAAATTTAATTTCCATTTTTTCCATGCTTCAATGACATCCGTTCATGTTTTTTTTGGGAAATTATTTTTCAAACAATTTTTTTCATGGAAAAGGTTTTAAATTTCAAAAAATTCAAAGATTTTATCGTCATCGGAAATTCGTTGTTTTTTTGTTTTCACAATATGGCCAAATGAAAAAAGTAAATGACGTTCATTTATCGTACCAATTCTGTTGATAAAGACAAAGAAGAAAATCTAATCTAATTTAAGACACACAGTATTTACTTGAAACTGATTTTCCTTTATATAGGAAACGAAACAAAAAATTAAACTCAAAGCAAACGAAAATGCAGTTTTTTTTTGTTGTTGATGATGATGATTATTCGATAAACTCGATAAAAAAAGAAGGAGATTCTACGACCAATATTGAGACCTAGAGATCAAGTGAAGCGAACTGAACAGAGAAAAAAGAATGAGATTTTTCTTTTTTGTTTCACTAAATTTGAAAATATTCTCGAGTAAATTGCTTTTTGGTGGTTTTAGAGCACACAGTCAGGAAAAAAATCGATGAATCTTATGGATTTGAATTTTTCTTTGATACAAAATTCACACTATTTTTGTTTTAATCGTTGATTTGAATTTTGTTTTTTGTTTTTGAAACGAACAACAAAAAAAGGTTGATTACTTTTTTGTTGTGTCGATATTTATCACAAAACTCAATTAATTTGATTTGATTTGCTGAAAACAAACATTTTTCTTCTTTGATCGAAATTGGTTACTTTTTCTTACCAAGAAGCAAGAAATAATCATTAACCAAGAAGAAAAATACAAGTCTTATCTTTCAAAACTTTTTTTTTTTGTTGCAACAATCGGCTATATACACAGTGTATATAAGCTAAACAAAGAACGAATAATGATATCGTCGGTTGATGATTATTTGGCAAAGAAAAAAACGAAAAAAAGAAAGTTTCAAATGTGAACGACGAATGATCAGAATTAAACATTTTTTGTTTCTCATTTGAACATCTATTTTCTTTGATTTTGTTCATTTCATTTCATTTGATTTCCATTCTCATCATCATTATGTTCATTTCGATTTATCACGATTCGATTCTTTTCACACGATTCTCTATAGTTTTTATGCTTGAAATTATCATCATCATTTTATCAATCTTGAATAAAAAGTCTTTCCAATCAACGATGGGTTTGGGCTCGATTCGATTTTTTTCTTCTTCTTTATCGCATTCACTTGATGAAAATTCACCATTTCAATTCACACAGAATATATTTTAACTTTTTCTCATTTATTTCCAAAATAAATGAACAGATTCGATTCGATTCGATTCGATTGATTGAATTCATTTCATTTCAATGAAAATGGTTACATTATGGATTTAATTCGACGAAATGCAAACGACAAAACACACATACCTGATTCTTAATTTGTCAAAAAATTTTCTGTGATTCACCACGATTATTTTGTTCGTTAACCCTCGGCTATCCATGTGGGGTCAAATTTGACCCCAACGACATTTAAAACTTCGCCATTCGAAAATCTATCGACATAAATCAATTTTCTCTTGAATGATCGAAGATCTATGTTTATTGAACATGATAGGCAATTTTCACCGTTTTCCGACTAAAAATAGT
>ERZ500997.294-NODE-294-length-13839-cov-8.245647_pt1 | contig 13839 bp, 16 predicted proteins | sample MGYA00248826_ERZ500997 | MGnify/ENA primary metagenome ERZ500997 (study PRJEB25958, sample SAMN03398524) | human skin metagenome | study: EMG produced TPA metagenomics assembly of the Human Skin Microbiome Metagenome (human skin metagenome) data set.
AAGTAGGTTCATCTTTTTTTTTCCCGGTAAAATTTCTAATTTTATTTGTCATTATAATTTATATTTCTATTGATTTATTTTCTATTTTATAATTGTTTAAATTAATTCATTTCGAAATTTATTTTTACAAAATTTTTTCCTTCACAGATATTTTCGTAATAATAATGTCATCATTAAAACGAACATTTGATCAGATTGATCCACAACCATCAATATCCGATCAAACAAATGAACATCAATCTCAAGATCAACAATCAATTGATTGTGATAAAAGTATTGCAACCGAAATGATTGATCATCAATATTATCAACAAAGACAACAAAATGTGTTTGATAAAAATCATAACGATGATGCAATAGTTGATGATAAACCAGCAATTAAATTGATGAAAATCGATGACAATAATCATTATCTGATAGATTCATCAACATCACCATTATTACCAGAGCCAAAATCACCACCAGAATTGATTGATAAATGTATTCAGGTTGATACCACAATAACGGCGGATATAGTAACTGCCGATGCAATCACATCAAACTATGATATTAATGATGATCATCATGAGGTGATTGAAATCGAATTGAATTCATCTTCAATGAATTCAGAACAACAACATACAAATGATGATGAAATTTTTTGCCAAAATGAACAAAAATCACAAGAAGCTCAATGCAGTTTCAATGATGCTGATGATAATGAACAAAATGATTGTAATCAGAATATAGATGATGATGATGATGATGACGACGACGACGATGATGATTTTGATATTGATGGTATCGATGATGATGACGATGAAGAAGAGGAGGAAGATGTAATTGTTGAAGAAGAAAATCCAATAGAATTTGTTGATGGAAAATGTAATGCCGTTGAAGAAGAAGAGGAGGAGGAAACAATTGTCGAAGATATTCCCGCAGAAAATATTGAAGATGCAAGTACTGAAATCGAATTGAATGATGAAACAAGTATTAGTTCATCATCAAGTAGCGGAGTAATATCGATGGCGAATTCATCATCATCCGGAGAGGATTCAGCGACCACTAATAGCGGTTCAACATCCGATTCAATATCGGCATCTTCTCGTCCATTACGTAGTCTGTTGAAAGTATCTGGACGAAAACCGAAATTGAAAAATGAAAAGAAAAAAGTCATTTTTAATAATGTTACCGTTTTCTATTTTAAACGATCACAAGGATTTACCTGTGTACCAAGTCAAGGTGGTTCAACACTTGGTATGGAAACGACACATAGTTATCATCGAAGTTTTACATTGGAAACACATGCTGAAGAAAGAAAGCGTGTACGTAGGGAAATTCTACAACGACAAAAACGTTTCGCCAAAATTAATAAACAAGCATCAACATCGGAATCTGAAGATGAATCTTATGATGAATTAAGTGATCTAAGTGATATTGATCTCGAAAATGACAGTTGCTATTTTTTGCAACCTGTTCCGATTAAACAACGACGTGCTCTATTAAGAGCATCGGGTGTACGAAAAATTGAAACAACCGAAAAAGAAGAATGCAAAGATATACGAATATCAAGAGAATTTTGTGGCTGCGATTGCCGTGTTTATTGTAATCCAGATGTTTGTTCTTGTCATCAGGCAGGTATTCAATGCCAAGTTGATCGAATGTCATTTCCATGTGGATGTACCCGGGAAGGTTGTGGTAATTCAAATGGTCGTATTGAATTCAATCCACTTCGAGTGCGTAAACATTTCATCGAAACAATCATGAAAATCGAAACGGATAATAAAAATCAGGTATGATGATGATGTGTGTTTATGAGTGTGTGTGTGTGTGTGTGAATGAAGAGATGATGATAATGATTACGATTGAGTGAGTGATTGAATTACATTTGGTCAACAATTTTTTTGTTTTGTTTATTTTTTTTGCACTATAGAATGTTACCGAATTCAATATGAATTATGCTCCACATCATGCACAGGCAACAATAAAAGACACTAATAATGGTGGATATCCTATGAATCAGCATATGGTTCATGCTCAATCATACGATCAAACCACTAATGGATTAGTTATCGATTCTACTGACGGTATACCATCGATATTATCACAACAATCAGCTCCGATATATCAACAATCACCTCATAATATATATCATATGGAACAACAATCAAATCAATTACATCATTATAATGTAATCGGGCCTGGAACTGAACATCATCATCACCATGCCACAACAATGATGTCATCAGAAAATTCATCGCAATTTAATACAACAGATTGTATGCAACTTTATCCACATCATCAACCTCAGCCGCTTACAAATGATGATGAATCATATAGCCCAGATAATTCATCTTCATATTCAGAAAATTCTGATTATACAAGCGATGATTTCGATGACGAATATCAACAAAATAATGCTCAACAACGGCAACAACAAAATCAATCCGGACAGCAACAACAACACTATGGTAATTATATTTCAACGACCGGACAACAACAACTGTCAGAATCTTCTGCTACATCGAATTGTTCAGCACCAATATCATTGCCACCATTTCCGTCGATTCATTGTGATGCCCAACAGCAATATCATAATGTGAACCATCATTATCAACAGCATCATGGTAATAGTAATTATAACCACCACCATCATCATCATCAGCAGTCATATCCGGTCCATACACATGGATATGCGAATAATGGTTATGATCATCATTCGACGTATGATATGCATCATCACCTCCACCATCAACAGCATCATCATCATGCAGCTACAACCCACGCCAATAACATTAATCAGCTTGATCATAGCAATAATCATCAACAACAAAAGTATATCGACCTAAGCATATCGGTTGGCGGCCCATCATCATCGGCCACTGAATCAATGCTTGCCGCAGCAGCTGCAGCTGCACATCAATCGCCATTTTCAACTGCATCATCAACTGCGGCTACACAATCATTTCATCCATCAAATGATAATGATGATACTATGGCTGCTGTTTGTGGTGATGAGGATGTTTCAACATGTCATCAACTTCCAGACAATTCTATTTATTATAAACAACAATCCAATAACGAATTCGATGATTCCCAAATGACAATCAATAATTTTGATTCTACAAATGAATCATCTTCATCATCGACATTATCTTCATCGTGTAGAAATAATGATGAAATGATCGATTCAACTTCGACAACATCAACAACCAGTTCATCATCGGATATCGGTTTGTCGAACACGGTCAATATAGCCACTGCTGGTGTTAATGGAACCAATGAAAATTTTGTTGAAATAATTAAGAAAAGTATGGTCGAATCAGTGACCGCATGAAATTTTGCTGGGCTTATTTTGATAACTTGAAACGCTTTGATCTTCACTTTGTAAATCTGCCATTTTTCTTGTTAAATACTTAATCATATAATCATTTTTTTTTGTTGTAACATATACATGTTCATCACAAGCAATACGTGCATCATGTGTAACATTTCTTTCCATCTTTTTTTCTCATTCATTGATTCAATTTAACTTATTCTCATTAACATTGACATCATCTCCATCGATTGATGGGTGCTTTTTTCTTGAGTGGTGACGATGAAAAATTTTGTTAAGTTTTTTTCTTATTTTTCCTCAACCATTCATTGTTTGTCTACATTTTTATTAGAAACAAATTTTTTAATATAATAATTGATCAGAAAAAAAAAATTGATTTTTTGTTTTTGTTTTTTGGTTCCATGTTGGTTTTTTCTTTATTCGCGCGAGAACCGAAATCTTTGTTTGTTTTCGTATGGATATAGTTTCGAACATTTTGTTATTCCATGTTTTAGCTCCTCCTATTTTTAGAATCATTCTTTTCAACGTACGATTCTGGCCATTCAACATTTTGTTATTGTGACCACAGTTTTAGCTTGTCAATCTTGTATCTACAACATATGATTGTATACAATTATAATTGAAAAATTTAAAATCAAATAAGTCAAAATGAAAAGTATTGGCCACAATGATACATAGCATTAATCGTAGGTATTGTAGCTGTAATATAAAGCCGCACTATGTCCCTTTTATTTTAATACAGCGGGCAGGCCCAGCATGGATCACTGTTTCGACTTATTCGGCTATCATATGTTGATATAGATGAAGTTTGCGCTGCTCTATGTCTATGTGTGTTTGTGTGTGAGGATTTCAAAGTTTTTTTTTATTTAGTTTATTGGCTTGCTGCTTGATTATTGGTGTGTTTTATCATTGTAGACAATGTTTTAGTGTTGTCTCGTTATGTATGTGTATTTTAATTTCTTAGCATCCAAATGTAAATTTAAACATTATACCGAAATTATTAAACAAACAAACAATTGAATGGATTGTAATTGACCAGTATATATCGAATATGCAACATTGAATGTTGAACAACAACCAATAATAACCAATCAAATCTGGCTGATTTTAATCAATAAAATTTTCACTTTTCTTTGGAACTTTATTTTTAACATCCTTTTTTTCAATATGGTCCGAAATGATTACTTGTACACCTGTTTATGTATTTCGAACTCTTAATAAAACAGTAAAATAAAGAATCCATTGGCCTTTTTGTTAAAAATCAATCAAAAAACGTGTGTTTCTGTTTGTGTGTGTGTGTCGTATGAAACGAAATGAGCACTGAATCGACAACAACAACAGCAATAAAATCAAAAAATATGTAAGTTTTTCTGTTTGATTTTTAGATTTCTTTTTTCATTAAAAGTTCATTTAAAAGGATCATTGAGAATCACACAAATGTAGAAAATATGACCAATGGTGAATTAGAATTGAAATATGTCTATGATTCAATTGCTACGATGAATGGCGATTCAACGGCAAATGTTGATCATGCATCAGATCATACGCAAATTGTGATCGAAACATCAGACAATAACAACGGCCTCGATTTAATGAATGGAGAAATAATCAATAGTAATAATTTAAATAATAATTCTACATTTAAATTCAAGAATCGTATTATGAAAGATTATGCTAATGATAATAGCCAAGAATCCTCGTCATCCGAACCGAATACCACAACTATGGTGATGATGAATGGATCGAAAACCACGGAGAATCATCACGATGAATCATATGATATCAATTTTGTAAGCAGTGAAGTGGATGTTTGTTCAAGTAATCTAGAAATTTCCTCGCAAAATGAAGAAAATAAAGGTAAAAAATCATCATCATCTACTCCAAACCGTCGAGGGCGAAAACCTAAAAATCAAAAAAATGATACCATTAGTAAAGCTACAAAACATAATAATAATAATAAGACGAAAAAGAAAGACAAAAAGAATGATTCAGTTGTGACAAAATCGACTAGAAGACGAAGTACGAGGATAAAAAATCTCGGCAAAGGCAGTTCACCGGAGATAGATGAACAACAAACTCAACAAATAAATGGCCATGATGCTAATTCAAAACTCAACAATAATAGTGACCACACCTATACACCACCTATATCTGGGGATACAGAATCGAAAAATAAGTCAACGAAAAATCAAGACCATCATGAGACGAAATCATCATCGTCGAATAAGAAATCAAAACATAAATCGAAAAGTAGTAAAAAAGATGAAAAATCAAAAAAACATCGTAAAGTGAAATCGAAACATAAATCGTCCAATGATTTGGAAAATCACCATCTTCATCATGTAAATAGCCATCATGAATCAAAATCATTATCTAGCCATCAACAAGCACCATTATCGACTTCAAAGGAAAATTTCACCACATCACTGCCATCAAAAGAACCAAATGATAATGCTCAGACCAAAGATTCATCACCATCATCATCCACCATTTCGGATTGTATTAATGATAGTAATAAACAGGCACCAGAAAAAGTCAAATCAAGATGGCGTCGAAATTCAGAATTAGAAATAACTAGTACGGTATTATCACCAACAGATTCAACACCTTCATCGCCTAATGCTCAACAACAATCTAACATGAATTCGTCACAAGAATCATTTAATCCAGAATCAATTGCGATACCCGATTCACCTATGCCTTCCTATCAAAAGATTGATGAGAATATTTTTCTTTTCGAAAAGTTTGTTGTTTTTTTTCTTTTCCAACTTCTTGTTTATAATCGGTTTTAATCATAATAGGAAAAAATGTAAAACAAAAAAAGAAACAAAAAAAATGGTTTGCGATTGTTTACTGTTGAAAGAAGAACGTGCTCGTGGTTTAATGGGTTGTGGTGAAGATTGTCTTAATCGTATGTTGATGATTGAATGTGGTTCTCGTTGTCCGTTGGGTGAACATTGTTCCAATAAACGTTTTCAGAAGGTTTGATCTGTTGAATTTTCCAATTATTCGAAAACCTAATTTTTACATTCAATTTTTTCAGCAACAATATATGAAATTGACTCCGTTCAAAACCGAAAAGAAAGGTTGGGGTCTGATGGCACTTGAATCGATACCTGCGTAAGTAGAAATTTGTGAATCGAATGATATTTGTTTATTCTAAAAAAATACCTGTCAAATATAGCAATTCTTTTCTAATGGAATATGTTGGTGAAGTTATTGATCCATTCATGTTTCATAAACGTACTGATAAATATTCCAAACTAAAAATGGAACATTATTATTTTATGGCCTTGAAAAGTGATGAAATTATCGATGCTACCTTTAAGGGTAATATGACCCGTTTTATTAATCATAGTTGTGAACCAAACTCAATCACACAAAAGGTTCGTACAGTCTGTTTTTTTTTTTTGGATTTTCAACTAAAAATAGGATTAATTTCGAATTAATTTCCTTTGATAATAGTGGACTGTAAATGGTGAACTTAGAATCGGTTTTTTCACAATCAAACCGGTTGCCGCTGGTGAAGAGATTACTTTTGATTATCAATTTCAGCGATATGGGTAAGTATTGATGAAAAAAAATCTCTAATCTTCGTTGGGCAAAACTGAACCAAATTTCTTCTTTTGCAGTAAAAAAGCACAAAAATGCTATTGTGAATCGATATCTTGTCGAGGTTATATTGGATCATCGGAAAGTGGTCGAGAAATTCTGACTGATGGATCTAAAATACCTAAAAGTAAGAAAGCGACCAAGAAAAAGATTACTGAAGATGAAGAAATTGTTGCTACTGATGAAGAAGAAGAGGTGGATGAAGAAAATGTGGATAAATCTGATGAAGAGGATGACGACAAAGAAGAATTTCTCGAAGATATTGCGGTAAATATTTTTTTTATTAATTTCTGTAGTTTTTATAATCATCTTTTTTTTAATTAGCTTGAAATCGACATGTTGGCTGAAAACGGTCTCCGCAATCGTCAACAAATTCTTGAAGTTTCACGTCTCATGTTACGAGCTGATAAATTTTCGCTGCGAATTCAATTGATTGATATTATAATGTCAACACTTGAGTTAGCATATCTTCGACTTTTCATTGATTATCATGGTCTTCGTATTATCTGGGGCTGGATGATTGAAGCGGAAAATGTTGATCTCAAAGCACGTCTATTAGGATTACTGGAAGTATTGCCGATACCACATCGAACAATGTTGACAGATTGTAAAGTATTAGAGGTAGTTGAACGATGGGCCGCTATTGATAGCCCTGAATGGCAACAATATCTCAACATTGATGAACAAGAAAAAAAATCAGACACAACTAAAGCCAATGAAGATAATTCTTGCCAAACAGCTGCAGAAGAGATAAAAGAAACTACTGCAGTCGAATCAATCAAAGAAGAAACTGATAGCCAATCCTCAAGTACCAATAAAGAAACGATAACTGATAGTCAAAAACTTAAATCAATAACCGATTTATCGAAATTGTCAGGAAAAATTGTGATAAAAAGTAAAACGAAATCCTCGGATACAACGAATTCTGCTGCCAATCCGGCAAAATTAAAATCCGATGTAACTATCGGATTTCTTGCGCAAAAACTGCTAAATCATTGGAAAGATTTAAAAGAAGGCTTTCGGATACCTCGTCTTGATCGACAAAAACGACATGATGATGAAGCCGAAGCAGATCGTCGCTCCAAAGAGGAGGAAGAACGTCGTTCACAAGGTTTACCATTTATTACGCATGATAAACGATCGTTTGATATTGATAATACGGATGGCGATGGCTATAATACAATTGCCGGTATATTGGGTAATAAACGTCGGTGTTTGAAAAACCTTACCAATCGTCGATCATCAATACGACCGCAACAACATCGATCTTTATATGGTCAGAATAATAATTCATCCACCGCATCTTCATTCCACCAGACTCCAAATCAAGGTTCAACATCACCAAAACTGACAAAAGAAGAGCATCGAAAACGATTCGAATATACAATGGTGCAAAATGATTATACGGATGCATTGAACAAATATCATGAACATTTGAGACTGTATAAAGAAGCCTTGCAAAATTCTGTTTCCGGTACTGCTAACACTGCTGCTACTAATGATTTAGTATCGGTTGCTGCTCCTAATCCAATGATCGGATTCAATGAATTCTACCAACAGTATTTAACGACATTTGCTGCTAACAATCCGATGTTAATGGCCACCAATCTTTCTTTTTCGAATAATAATGCTGGCGCTGAAGTTGGCTCTAATGTACATAATTTACTACAATTTGGTGGTACATTTGATCATGTACAACAACAATTCCAACAGCAACCGGTCACTTATATTACCGATGCCAGCCAGCAACAACAGCCAGTTCACGAATGGCTTGATGGTCCATCGATGGCCTCAAACTATGAACAATCGATTGATTCTTATAATTATGATGAGATTGTCGATTTGCAGGATTTAATACCCAAATATGATAGTCCATTAATCCAATTAGTCGGATCAAATGAAAATGATGAGGAAAATTCGTCATATCAATCCATATTTAATATTGGCTATAAGCAACAAGACATTCCACCTGAAGCAATCGATAATGTGGATTTTAGTCAGATAAAATTTGAAAATGATGATTGTCTTGAAAGTATGGAAAAACGAATGTTTGATGAAATATATCCTCCAGCTGGTATATTTTTCATTACGAATGATTCAAAAACATATTATTTTCCTATTCCGGATGAATTAACACAAGAAATCAATGTAAAGGAAAATATTACCGAACCGTTACCCATTTCATTCACAACTTGTGCTCCTGACCAAAAAAGTCTTTCGTATGATTGGAAATCGGCTTCAATTAATGATCATTTTTATTATTATAATCGACGTAAACAAATTAAACAATGGCATCCACCACAAGATAATCAAATTGACAATTACTATGGTGATATTATTAGTGGTGATTTACCATCGTGTGATATAAGTCATCCATCGACATCATCTTCTCCGAATTCGTTGATAAACACTAGAACGAAAAAAGATCTACCCATTGGTGGTACAACTGAAATGCCGGCCGATGAATTAAAACGTAAGGAATCTCGCCGTTCTCGTGAACATTTTCGTTATAAAGTATCGCAATTCATGGTTAAATGTTTGAATCCATATATGAGAAGTTCATGTACCAAAGGTCGGATTACTAATAGTAGTCATTTTAAATCATTAGCTCGAAAGGTAAATCAATTTTTGTTTGAACAAATTTAAATTGTGTTTCTAATTGCATTTATTCCATTCAGCTAACGCATGCTATTGTGGAGAAAGAATTGAAACAAGTAAAAAGTAGTAAAGATCTCGCCTTTACCGATTCGGTCAAGCATAAAACGAAAGATTTTATAAAACGATACATGTCACAATTAGGTCCGGTTTATAAGCCCGAGCAATCCTCACGTTCTGCTGTAATGGATTTACAAGATTCATCATCACCAATACCTCCACAGCAAAGTCCGATTGCATGAATTTAAATTATTAAGTTGTATATTTTGTCAATGTTTGAAATGATTACAAAAATTTTACTAGTAATTCAAAAATCTCAACCAGGTTGACTTTATCAAGAATTATTTTGAATAAGTCTATCGTTCATTTGTATTTCATTCATTTGGCGATACATTTTTTCACATTTCTTTATTGTCATCGTCATATCTTTTTGAATTTTGTTTGTATAGAAATTAGACGAACATCCAAATTTTGTATAAAAAAATCTTATAGGGACATGTGATATTCACCCACACTCTTCATGCATCATTCATTCATTTATTTTCTAAAATTTTTGACACATTTTTCATTTTAAAACAATTTCAATTCATAAATTTCTTATATAAAAAATATTATTTTATTCGATTATTTCAATGTTGGGTTATTGATTGTTGATTATCTTCCTTTGCGTAAAATCCATGGATGTGAAAGTGCTTCATAAATTGTCCAACGAATTTGTTCGTCGACAACAAAAAATCGTTCCTGAAAATTCCGTAAATCCGACGGAAAACGTCTGACGTAACGAATTTTGATGTAATCTCGATCCGTTTGTTCGAGCAGCATTTTTTTGGGATCACCAAAATGGAATGGAAATTTATTGTTAAGCATACAGAACAATGTAACACCCATGGCCCAAACATCAGCTGCAAATGCATTATACGGTTTTCTGGCCACAATCTGTGGGCTATAATATGGTTCTGTACCACAAAACGTTTCGGACATTATTATAGTATCCGTATGACAATCATAACTTTCTTTAGCGAATCCAAAATCAGTTAATTTGGCCATATTATCATGTAAAAGAATGTTATCGATCTTGATATCACGATGTGCAATCTTCAATTCATCGTGAATATAGCACAAAGCATTCAAAACTTGAGTGAACCAATAACAGGTTAATGGTTCGGAAATGGCTCCATTTTTATGTAAATAACCGGTAATGTCACCACCATTTGCGAATTCCATAAATATATAAATCTTGTGATTCGCTCTTATTATATCGTGTATGCATATGACACTTTCATGTTTGATACCGATCAAGGCTGCCAATTCACGAGGTAAAAATTTTTGTTTGAATTTATCGCCCACTTTATCCAAATCCATCACTTTGACAGCGACCAATTCACCTGTTTTTGTATTAGTACCTTTGTACACTTGCCCAAAAGCACCTTCATTCAATTTTTTATCAACAGAATAACCTTTTTTACGGAAAACGGCTGCAGTTTTCGGATCTAATCGGATACTTTCACCACGCTGAGTCATATCTATGATTTAATCCACAATCGATTTGGAACAACATCCATACAATCAAGATATAAAATGGTAATATATATCGAACATTTTGTATTGTCGAAAATTTCGAAATTGAATTCAACAATATTGATTTTAAAATTAATTAATTAATCCTAAATCAAAAAAAAAGCAAATTCATTCTCATTACAATCGATTTGAAATACATTTTAGTTCAAATAATTTAATTAAAGAACCATTTAAACTGAATATTATTTTTACACAAAAAAAATAATCACACATAAATGGAGCAACAAGTTTTAATGTGTTGTGTTTACATAAATAAATTAGTTTCAAGTTATGTGTGTGTGTAAAATGTTTATTACATACTGTATAATTGATCATAAGGGCTTTAGATAATTTTTGGATTTTTAAAAAATAAGATTACAGACATCAGAATCAACAACATTTTTTTCGTGGTTTATAAACACCCCCTTTCGCTATCTTTATGGCATTCTTCTCATTTGTTTGTCGATTTAGTTGTTCTTTCTTGGTTCTTAACACCATCTTTGTAATAGCTAAAAACATTTCCTCGACGTTAATATTTTCTTTGGCACTCGTTTCAAATAATTGTATCTTCATTAATTCGGCTACACGTTGTGCATCTTTTGTTAATACTACTTTAAGGCTTGGATCATCGTTTTTGTTACCCACTGAAAAAAATCAACAAGATTTTTATTACTTAATAATTTCGAATAAAAAATCGAATCGATTACCTAGAATTTTATTTTCTACTTCACAATTTTGGTCAATTTCTTGTAGCCATCGGTTGATATTGTGAAAACTTTCTCCATTGGTTACATCATATACAATGATGACACCATGGGCGCCACGATAGTATCTATAGATATGATTATATTCAAAAAACCCAGATTACAAATACAAATGCAATAGCAACAATTAAAATTTAATTTCAAACTTACGTAGAGGTAATTGTACGGAATCTTTCTTGACCCGCGGTATCCCAGATCTGTAATTTGACTCGTTCATTATCGATTTCGACTGTACGGATTTTAAAATCAACACCAATAGTTGAAATATATGTACCGGAAAAAGTATTATCAGCAAAACGTAATAATAAACTACTTTTTCCAACACCTGTTAGGAAATGAGGTAATCATTGACTGTAAAATTCAATAAAAATAATTACCACTATCACCGATTATGAGCAATTTGAATAAATGATCATAATCTTTACGGTCAGCCATTCCAAACGTCTGAAATAATTCTAATCGTACACACCCACATGTATTAATAAATTTTTCTTAAACTGATCAATTATTCAAGCGCGTTACACTTGTTAATATTAATTATTCGGAATGAATTTTTATTGAATAATCAACCGTTAATACTCATGAATAGGAGTGGTGATGATGATTATAATGAGATATATTTAAGAAATGATTGTGAATATGAAACCTAAAACTTTAATAGATCTTGGTCGGATTGATTATGGATGATGGCAATGTTATGTTTTTGTTGATTTGTTCTTCCTAGCGATGATAATTATTATGATGACAAAGAGGTGAGGTGTTGTTTCTTCTGCTTTTTCTTTTATTTATTTTGTGATATATATAAAATCATACAACACACTGTGATGGTTAAATGATTTTTGTCTTCTGATTATTTCTGTCTGTGTGTAATACATTCTTTTTTTTCTATTTGCCACACCGATTATCATAATAACAATTGTCGATCATTTCGGGTGTATATAGCCGCCAAATCATGTGTTCGTTCATGATATGGTTTGCCGATCATCAAGTTGATTGATCAATTAGAAAAAATGTTTATCATCAGTTTGACCAGATCATCATTCTCAACAAAATCTTTATTAAATCAGACGATTCGACCATTAGCTCATTATGTCATCAATCAAAATGGTGAAAAGGTTGTCGTAAGTAAACGTACTAGTCTTCGTTCGAAACGAGAAAAATGGCAAAATGTCAAGGCGATGGAATATGATGAGGAATTGCGGAAAATACACAAAATTGAACGAAACGAAAGACTACATTCAGATCCGGAACAAGCGAGACAAATGGCAGAGGATAAATTTCAACGATTAGCCGATCGTTTACATTCCTCCGGGTATGATTTATTTTAATTTTAATTTTTTTCAAAAATTCATTTTCTTATTTTCATGTCCAAAAGCTTTTGTCGTGATAAAAAACCGTACGAACCACCGGAAAATACCAGCCAAATTCTCGATGAAATTTGCCGTGAAGTATGTAGAGATTCGAAAGTTTTTTCAAATCTAAACGAAAAGTTCAATGTAAGATTCGACAAATTTTTTCATGGTTTCAATGGTTACAAAATTCTCTTTTCACAGTTTTTAACCAAATGTCAGGAACGATTCGACCATGAAGTGACCAATTCAGAACTTTATCGGATGGATACAATCGATGATGTTAGAAATTATTATATGACACCAGTACGCGGCCGATCCAAGTATAATGTATGGGCTTATGAAAAATCAACGTTGCCGCCAAATTTAAACCTAATACCCGAACCATTAAGGTTTAATCCAAAAACGGACACATTTTTTGACGGTATTAATGCGTTTCCTGGTCAATCACCTCAAGTAGTCGGATTAAGAGCTAAGAAAAAGTATTCACACATAGAAGATAATTTCATCTGGCCCGATGTTTAATAATATTAATAGTTTTTTCATTTTAATAAATTTGTTAATTAATTAAAAAAAATACATATGA
>ERZ500997.295-NODE-295-length-13818-cov-7.793286_pt1 | contig 13818 bp, 17 predicted proteins | sample MGYA00248826_ERZ500997 | MGnify/ENA primary metagenome ERZ500997 (study PRJEB25958, sample SAMN03398524) | human skin metagenome | study: EMG produced TPA metagenomics assembly of the Human Skin Microbiome Metagenome (human skin metagenome) data set.
GTAAAAAAAATCTGATACGTTTGATCAAAGAGAAAATAGAGAAAATTCCTTGAAAAATAAATGAATTATTTTTGGGTTTCTAAAAAAACAAATTGTGAAATACAAGTGAATTTTTTTGTTTGTTTCTCTCGTTCACTAATTATTCAATTAAAACTAAATTTAGAAAGTGTCAAAAGTGTGTATGATGAAAATATGTTGACGACACTAACCAACACGGATTCTCATTGAAAAATACCAAACGAAATGGATATCCGTCTGATGATTTAAAACGGAAATCGTATGGGAAAAAAATAGCTTAGTGAACATTGAGTTCATTGATTGTATTGACTTTAAGGGTGGAATTTTTTTTTTTTTGAAAATTTTTCTTTTGGCGCGCACCATTTTCACTTAGTATCGTTAGAAAAATGATATAAAAACGATTGAATTTTTAGACATTTCGGATTTTTTTTTGGCAAAATAAATTTGTTTAAAGTTCAACAACAGCAACAGCAAAAATTATCTTAGTGAACAATCTTAGTGAACAAAACCTATTATCATGGATAATCGGTTGATCTGTTTGATTTTGGTCATCCAATTTACAATATCATCACCATCATCATTATCATCATCGATATTCGACGAAAATAATTTAGAAATGGGAAAAATAATTAGAAATTCCGCTAAATATTTGATAAAAAATCATGGTCATCATCTTCTTAAACAATCTGGTCGAGCTACAACTACATCACAGGTAATGATAACCAATTACAGTATGCTTATTTTCTTAGATCAAAGTTATAAAATTTCTCATCAGATGTAATTTTCATCATTAATGAGATTGTATATAAAAATGACCCACGCATTCGCACCATTAGATAGACAATAGCAAATAATAATCGTATATTAATGTAGCCACATTATATGTTTGGCATGTGAATGGCAGAAAAAATTAACAATTTAAATCAATTGTTAATTCTAACAGCAGCTTCACTTCAACTTGAAAATATTCAACATTAGCATTGTTATTGTTGATGATTATATAAAGTAGGATAGATCACCAATTAGAAATTCCAATGATGATCATAATCCTTGAATGATGAGAATGGTTACGTTTCGTTGATGATTAGCCACACCAAAATCCTAAACATTTGAAAATGTTGGATTTGAGCATTTTTGTTTAAAAAAAATTAAAACAATGATTTCGTTTTTGGACTTGTTTTGTCTGTTTTTTATATTTTATTTTTTTAGGTCATCGAATATAATGCCCGTAACATTGTTCTCATGACACTATTGAATTCAGTTCTAATTTTGGGTGGTATTCTTGGTTCGTTTAATCGACCAGATTTACCATTCAATGTATTAGGCTCTGGAAATAGAGCTTCTTTACCATTCAAAAGGATTGATTTATTTAAAAAACGTTTATGGCCAAAACGTACAAATCCTAAACCGAACGCAATCATTGATGATCAATCCGTTCAAATAGAAGCACTTATCAAAGATCTGATGAACAAAAATCAACATATCGAACATTTATCAAACGATATTTATCCCAGAATTTTGGAAACAATCAAACGAAACGATAGACGACGATCGGACAATTTAGATTTATCCGATGTTGAAGAAGTCGCGGATACTGATTCAACCGATTGTGCCATGTTGATTCAATGCACGGATGCAAAAGGCAAATTATATTATCCATCGTTGAGTTCGCTAGCTAAAACAGCAGTTCAGTAAGTAACTTATATTAATGCAAATGTTGGCAAATACTCATAATATTTTCAATTAAGATTGGTAAACAACAGCCATGCAACTGATGATGAAACGAAAAAATCTCCATCAAAATCGAAAACGAAAAAATCTGGGCGATCTATGACCAGGAGACCGAAAATGTTGCTGGATCAAGTACAAGAAATGATTGAAATGGAACAAAAAGCCAAATGTCAATGGAAAGAATTATGTCAGATTGAAATCAAGCAATAATGTTGTTTATGATTTTTTTAGCTCAAATAAAAAAAAATTTTATTCGTTTAAATTTATGTTAAAAAGTAGGTCTATTGAGCTTCCGAGGGCATGCTTTTGATGATATCAGAATCGCCCGGGTCTGTGATAGTCAATGAACAGACACGAAAGTATTTACCGCATGCGGTACCCAATTCAATGTTGTTGCCCGAATAATGATGGACACCAGTTTTAGCCAACATAGCATAGTATTCGATTTCACTTTTTCGAAGTGGAGGCGTATTGTTCGATATTATAACCAATTTTGCTTTGCCCAATCGAAGTGCCTTTAATGTTTGTTTGTAGCCAAAATGATATTTACCAGATTTCATGACTAAGGCCAGCCTGGAATTGATACTTTCCATGGCCTTTTTTGATTTTTTGTCCGTCACTGCCATTGTAACCTGAATGAAATGAAGAAAATTTAATAATTAGATATCAAAATATATAAATTATGACTACAAAACCTGTGGCCAAAATTAGAATAGTGTTTTGCTGAAAAATAGAAACTTAAAACACAATAATTACCGTTTTTAAATTGAAAAAACAAGAAAACAAATGAAATTTTGTTGTGAACGTGTGCGAAAAAGGAAAAGACAACACTGTCAGCGAGCACACAATGCACGTTGTGTTTCCGATTGTGGATCAAAATAGTCGTATTTCGATTTCGACTCGAATGGTTCAGTGGAAAAAATTCATCACATGATTTTTATTTTCTTTTTGAATTTCAATAAAAAAGAATTATGTCTAAATTAAAATCAGCAAAAAAAGGTGTAGAAAAAGTAATACATAGTACACCGTTACGAATATGGATTGGTGCAGGTGTCGCACAACCTGGACCACCACTTGGACCACAACTTGGTCAGGTACGTTTTGAAAAAAATATAAATTTTACACATTCGATTTGACTTTTACCATGTTTTTAGCGAGGAATAAATATCGCTCAATTTTGTAAAGATTTTAATGAAAGAACAAAAGATATCAAACCCGGTACACCACTTCCATGTACCATTTCGGTCAAGGTAGGTTGTCGTGTGAAAGCTACAGTTGCAATTTTTTTCTGACTATTCATTTTATTGGCTATCAAAATAGGCAGATAGAAGTTATGATATTCAAATTCGGGTACCGCCAATTAGTTATTTCATACGACAAGCCACCGGACAGGCACGATTAGCAATGGATCCTAGCAAAGAAACTTCTGGTATCTTGAGTTTGAAACATATTTACGAGATCGCTCAAATAAAGAGTAAAGATCCGCTTTACGATTGTGTACCGTTGAAGAAAATCTGCGAGGAAATTATCGAAGAAGCGTTTGGTTGTGGTGTCAAAGTGGTCGACAGGATTGATGAACAAAAATATATGGAATTTATGAAACAAAGACAAGAGACTGTCGCCAAACAATTGAAAGAATTGGAAGATTTAAAACAATCAAAACTTTTGCGTACTGCTTAAAAAATTTTGTAAATTTCTTTAGTGTATTTCTTATTTGAATAAATTTATTGATCTATTTAGTTATCTTACAGTTGATTCGATTGCAAACATAACAGCTGCAGAAAAAAATGAACAAAACTGCTAATAATGGGAAAGGGAATCCTAAAAGTATTTTCGAAATAAATAGCCAACCGATTTCATAGTTGGACAGGAAGAATATATTTGAAATGTATGCCAGGGCAAGCAATGGTGATTCAATTAAAGCTTTCACATGGTAGGCATCATTATACTTGAAAAAGATGGCAATGATGCGATCACAATATATAAGCAGGATGTTCATCATAACCCAAACAATGATTGAGTCATGAAGTCCATGCCAAAAGGCAATAATGGTAAAACAGGCTATGGCTGAAAGCATTCGCCTCAACACGCTACTTGTTGGTGATCCATTCAAAGGCTTGTAAAAATACCTGATCGAATAGAAAAAAAACTTGATCAAATGTTAGATTTTCAAAATAACTTACTTCAGGAGAAATGAATAAAGGCCGCGATCAAATTTTTGCCACAAATAAGATGTTTGATTTATGTGGCCAATACATGCGGGTGGTGATGCAATAACATTGTCTAGGCCATCAATAATGGCTAATTGTTGGCTAATGCCATAGATAATAAAATATTTTAGAAAAAATAAAATCATCAAAGAATAACCAAGGCCACACAGGCTCCATGAATCAAATGTATCGACAATATAGACGTAATAATGAAACGATGATGAATAGATGAAATGAAGGATAATTTCTAAAATTAAGGCCCATAGTATGTATCGAATAAGTTGAACAATTTGAATGATTGTTAATATCGGTCGTGTGTTTGAATTCGTAATCAAGTTTTCGATCTATCAAGTACAAAAAGTATGATAAAATGGAATGTACAAGTCAATAAACTGATGACATACGGATTTATGAAAATCGTCGAAATTATAGATTGGTCCAAAGAAAAATGGTGGAAAATACAAAAGATAGGCTAATCGAATTAGGGTAAAACGCCAAGATTTTTTTTGGTCATCAAAATATTCACTATCATAAAGATCGATCGAACAGCTCAATAGTTTGGCATTGAGCCATGAAAAACTGACGTGTATGAGAAAATTTTGTTCATGATCAGCAGTGACAAATTCTAACCGATGAGCGATAGCTAATGAATAGGCAAAAATAATATAATGCGGAATACGTAACCAACGGCGATTAATATTACTGCCAAAATAAAGTACAAAAAATTCCAGAATAAAAATGGCACCAATATTTATCAATATCAATAATAGAAATCTTAACGATAATAAATAGGATAGAATGAATGATGAATATAGAATGATGAACAAAGGTAAATACTTTGGAACAAAAAGAAAATTAATGAATTGATATAAAAATGTAAGATTGTAAATTACCTGTGGAAATATTAATCGAGTAATTAGGAATCCGATCGAATGATAAAGAAGATATAGGATTTTGGTGCCGACATAATATTGTTTGGCTGATTGCCATTCTAAATCGGCCACATCTAACGGATAATTGATGGCGAATGTCCGAGAAAACCATGTGTCAGTTTGAAAATCACTTTGATCGACATCATATAGATTAACTAAATTGTATCAACAATTGTTAATGCAAAAACAAAATCAACATTCTCATGAACTTACGAAGAGAAGTTTGGAAAAAATTCCACACCGAATAAATGGTCGATGAAATGAATATAAAACTATAGATTGTCAATTCAATAATATTTATCATCGACATGATAAATATGGCGCCAGTTTGTTTAATTAATGAGAATAACAAATTCTATTATATCCTTTTTTCACGAATTTCAAGTCAGCCATCGGTATTCTTTCATTGCTGAAAAGACCCTTCATCGGCAACGTAATAATTTCTATTGGAATGTTAAAGATTTACGAATTAGAAATACGACGAATCCGACAGTTCTCTAAAACGGTAACGAACAGGGTAAATTGAATAAACATTATTGGTTATTGACATTGTATAGAACCTATCGGAGGGCGCCATAGAGTGAGAATACGAAGAAAATTGCCAAAAAAATAGCTACCAAATCTTGATATTCTTTTTTTTGGACATCTTTTTATTATTCGAAAGCATTTATATACATAAAATCAAATCATCCAATATATTGAGACAATCGACGCCGACGTTGATGGGTGGCAAACAGAGCATAGGAATGAAAGAAAAAAAAATAAAGAATTCTAGCCCCATTCATTTTTATAGATGGCAAAAGAATGTATCTCATTACCCACGACAACTAGCTTCTTCTTATCATTCAATACGCGATGTGTCGCTTAATTCAATCTAACAAAACAAACAACAAACACAAAGAAAAAAAGTGAAAAGCTATAATTTTTTTTCCAATGGAAAACATGAATATCAGTTTGGTCCCTAGCCCGCCCATAATCACACCGATATAACCATGACAACAATAATTTTTCTTGACTTGTATCGAATTTCGGATCGATATCATCATCATCCATATACGAGTGAAAATATGTTAACTAACGGAACCTAAAACCATTTTAATTTAAATAGTTTCAAATTCTATTTTTTTTTCTTCTTCAAAATTGCAAAATTATGCCCCCTTGACAAAGGTCAAGGAATTTCTCTTTGTCATCATTTAGCTTCATTCACAGCTGATTGTCATAACAGCTCGAATTTTCCATTGATGATATCAGTGTAATCGACAACATAAACAACCACAAAAAAATAGTGTTTGTTTATGTAAAAAGTTAACGAAAAAAAAATTCTGATTTCAATTGATTGAATCAAATGTCATCTGCTCTAACATCGGCCTCTATAACACCATCATCAATTGGTCAATGTACGATTGGGACCGACATTGTGGTTTCAGCACCAGCAACAACAAAAACCAATGTTACTAATTCTATCAATAACAGTGGTCAAACGACAAACAATTTAATTATTCATGATAATTATCCATCATCACGATCAACAAATGCTCATCAGTCAGTAATTCATGAAACAAAATCATTATCAACAGCAACAATGGCTAGTGCATTGAATCTGGCCCAAGTAGCTACCACAACAGCACCCGTTGTAGCAATGGTAACCAATGGTGGCAGCGGAAATGTTGATTCGTCAATGTCTAATCCATCATCAACATCATCATCATCAACCTCCGCGGTTGCTACCGCAGCAACAACCACAATGATTGGACAGCCACCAAATCAATTGACATTACAACAATTTAAACAACAATTGATTGAATTAAAACAACAACAACATCTTCAACAACAGTTGTTATTGCAACATTTTCAACAACAACAACAACAATTGAATGAACATCATGAAAAACAATTACAGGAACATATTCGAGTAAGTAATCATTCAATAAATGAATGCCAAACTGATCTGATAAGTATGAAAATTATTATTATCATTATTCAAACAAAATTCTTCATCTATTTAGGAATATATTGAAAAACAGAAGATTGAAAGAGAAAAATCTGAACAACAACAAGCTGCGGCGGCAGCAGCAGCAGCAGCCGCTGCACAAGCTCGTGTTGAACAACAATTAGAACGTGATCGACAACAACAAGAAAAAGAACGTCTGGAAAAAGAATTGTACAAATTGAAGAAAAAAGATGGACCATCAGCCAGTGCATCAATCGAAGTAAAACAACGTCTACAGGAATTTGTATTAGCTAAAAAACAACGTGAAGCAGCCGCTGCAGCAGCAGCAGCTGCTGCTGCCGCTTCAGGTGGAAATAATTCCGCTGTTACATCATCATCGGGTTCAACGGGTGTTGGTACGCCTTCACCACCAACACCATCATCAACAACATCATCATCACGTATTTTACCATGGCATACAACATTAGGCAAATATGATAATGATTTTCCTCTGCGTAAAACCGGTACGTTATTTCATTTATTTTAAGGTTCTTATTCATGAATAATTATTTGATGAATTTGATTGATTTTGACATTTATGCCATATATCTAATCGATCAAAATTGATTACAAAAATTATGATGGTTATAAACTAACTGTTGTCTATATCTATCTATTTTACGTTTCATTGATTATTCATTCATCTATTCATCATCAATCATGTATTGTTGATCGCATGTGGTCGCCCATCCTCCTACTCAATTTTATCGCTTCCTGTTGCTCTGTCCGAATGTTCACTAAATGCTGTTGCTATAAAAACAATCCCTGAACAATGGCTTAATCCTGTTCCAAATAAATTGAAACCAATGCAAATATAAATCAATAATTGATGATAACAATAATAACAATAATTGTGTGTGTAGCATCCGAACCTAATCTAAAAGTACGATCTGCACTGAAAGCTAAAGTGATACAACGTCGTAGTTCACCATTGCTTCGTCGTAAGGACAAACCATCACCGCTTAAACGTCGCACCATGTCAAGTAAGATATTATTATTCTAATATAATCAATCAATCAATTTAATTGATATGCTTAGATGAACATTATCGATTCTTTACATTATAATTCTAATTTAATAATTCCTGTTTTATGGTTTATGATCTGTTTTTTAAATTAGATGATGTATCCAATGGCATTCCAGAAAATTCTTGTTCACCACCAAGTGGCGGTGTACTTAGTCATCAATCGAGCTTTGGTTCCGGGGGTTCGGGATCAACACTAATACAGGAGGTTGGTATATTTTATTTCAACAAATATCCAAATTTTTGACAAGATATACTCATAGAATTCGACATCTCTTGCCAACTTTGATACAGAAAAAAATAGTAATCAAAATCTTCAAAAGAATAATTATTTTTTTGAATAATGACCTTGAAATGACGATGTAAGATTATTCTTTTAGAACATCTTGAATGAAATTAGATTACATACACACATTTACATCAGAAAAATAAATGAATGGTTATCATTTTTCATGAACACAAAAAAATTACATTAAAAAAGTTTATTAAATGTTGCACACCACAGAAATTCAAAACAAAGCAACAAAAACAAATGAAACAAGAATTATTTAAAACAAAGAATATTCTATCTCTAATAAAGAGAGAAAGAAAGATAAAACAAACAGACCTTAGGTTATCATTATAAATTAGTATAATAATAGAATTATTATTAGATGAAATATGTTTCAAATGAATGAATGAATGAATGAATGACGACAACGATAATGATGTAATGATTAAAAGAGAAGAAAAACGCCATAATAAATACACAGTTTGAATTGTTTTCAATAACAACAACAACAAAAATCGGTTATGAAGTTATTTTTAGCCACAATTTCAATTCGCTGAGTATAGCTTTGAATTGAATGATAATTGTTGATTTTGTACCGTTTTAATTCATTTCGTATATGATAATCATTTCAATGTTTAAGGCTAAATCAATTCAATCTATTTGACTGATTGAATAAATAAAGTTACAAAAATAGAAATTTTCAAAAAACCGATGACGACAAATATCAAAATTTGAAGGAAAATTCTCATTATTGCATAAAATTATTTATAGTTAACAATATTGATATTGTAATGAATTTTGTTTATTTGATCGTTTTTTTTCTTGTTTTGTCAAATTTTTGTACAATAAAAAACAGGAATCAAGTCAATCACCATTCAATGGGATGGCACAAAATTCTTCTGCATGCGATCTAGCATTATATTCATCACCATCATTGCCAAATATTTCCCTTGGTCGACCACATCATGTACCATCAACAAATACAACATCGGTCATAACAGTACGGATTTTTGTTTTTTATTTGAATTATTTTAATTGAAAATTTTTGTTTTTTTTCTACAGTATCCATCGGATATCAAACCGACGGTATCGAATATGAGCGAATTACAAATGAGAGCATTACGTCTTGGTATGCCATTAGCTGCTGCTGCTGCAGTAGCAGCAGCAGCGGCTGCTTCATCTCAAACATCCGCATCTATCCATTCCTCCCATACACCATTTTTTCCATCATTACCAGGTATATTATCGATTATTTTGATGTTGTCCAAATCATTAAAAAAACTATTTTTCGTTTATTTAGTCATTGAAGGCGATTTCACTCCACCATCCAGTCCAAATAATCTTCAAAAACAATTGAAATTGTTGGAAGAAACAGCAGCTAGAACGACCACTGTAAACCCAAATTCATTGTCGAACAACCACAATAATAATTCGGCTAATGGTCATTCTACATCCCAATCACCTATTCAATCATCATCAACGATAACAAATTCATCATCATCATCATTAAATCAGGCATTCTCACCGGCGGCTGCATTAGCTAATTCGGCTGCAATGTATTCATATGCAACAGCAGCCGCAGCTGTAGGCATTCCAGTATCAGATAATATGGCTGCTGCTTCCGCTGCTGCTGCTGCCCTTTCATCCATCTATCATCAACGATTATCATCGACCAATAATAATAACATTAGTAGTACCTATTCTATAACGGCTGGTGGCCCAATACGACCAACTGCGGCATTACATGCTGCTCGTATAGTACAACGACCATTAGGCCGGACGCAAAGTGCACCATTACCATTGGGTCATCCTGCATTATTACCTGGTGGGTCATCTAGCTCAAGTCAATCATCAATGAAACAACCACAAACAACCTCTAGTCTGGTTAAACAACATATACGTAATGCCGTATTAACAAGAGCGTCCAGTAAAGGACAAATGGTCGAAAATGTTGAAGAAGAAACGGAAGCAGCAGTTGCGGCCGAAGAGTTGATGCATGAAAATGATCAATCTAATCAAACACTGAAGAAAACCAAAGGTAATCCCGAAGACATATCCGATCAAGTTATTGATCTGACTAAGAAAAGATCGGCTAATGAAGAAGAATCATCATCATCAACTAGTCCAAACACAACAAATATCATCAATTCAAATACAGCTGCCGATATGATGTTTCCGACGCATATGTCACCATTTCGTTTAACATCAACAACCAGTGCAAGTAATATTCAACAAGCCATACAAAATCAGCAAATTCAGCAACAACAACTTCAACAACAACAACAATATTATTTCCCATTTTTAGGTGTTACAAATACAGCATCCATATTACCAACAACACCATTGGCTACCTATCCATTTATTGATCCCACATGGGCAGCATTCTATCAAAGAGCTGGTGTTACCGGTGGTAATTATTTACCAACGACTGCTGGTAATAGTGCATTCCGTTCACCTTTATTATCTGCTGGTAGTTCATCGTCAACAACGCCATCAACAGCAGCTCAATTATTAATGCATCATCATACACCGAATAGTCATTATCCTTCACATTTTCTACATAATCATCATCATCATCATAATCAGCCAACAAATCCTGGTCGACCATTATCGCGCACATTATCTAGTCCACAAGTGATGCTTAGTCACAATAGTAATCATAACAATAGTGGTCACAATACCTCACCTGAAAGTCCAGCAACGGGAACAACTAGTCCAGATCTTATAAATAATTATCAACAGCAACAACAACAGCTGCCACCACCAAATGGAAGTTATCGTTTTACAACCGCATTAGTTTATGATAGTTTTATGCAAAAACATCAATGTAATTGTAATGACACATTTCAACATCCGGAACATGGTGGTCGACTACAAAGTATATGGGCCCGTATTACTGAAACTGGATTAGCTGGTCGTTGTGAGGTACTAATCATTTCACAAAAATAAAGATTATTAATGATTTTTTATCAATTCATTTCACATATTAAACAGCGTCTTCGATCTCGTAAGGCTACTTTGGATGAAATACAAACTTGCCATAGTGAAGCTTATACATTATTATTTGGATCCTCATTACATAATCGACATAAAATTGATCCAAATAAATTAGGTAAATATTGAATATAGTGAGGATATTGACCTTTTTTAATCGCATTTTTCCTATGAATAAAGCTGATTTGCCCATCAAATCTTTAGTCATGCTACCATGCGGTGGAATTGGTGTTGATTCTGATACAACATGGAATGAAATACATACAGCCGGTGCTGCTCGTATGGCTGCCGGTTGTGTTATTGAATTGGCCACTCGCGTGGCATTGAAAGAAGTCAAAGTATGTTTCTTATAATCAATATTGTATATTTTTTTTTATTAATTTTTAATTTTATTATGAATAGAATGGTTTTGCTATTGTTCGCCCACCAGGTAGCCATGCTGAATATCAGCAACCAATGGGATTCTGTTTTTTTAATTCGTTGGCCATTGCTACCAAAATTATTCAACAAAAATTGAATTTAAAACGGATACTAGTTGTCGATTGGGATGTACATCATGGTAATGGGCTTCAACAATCCTTCTACGATGATCCTGGCGTTTTATACATTTCATTGCATCGTCATGATGAAGGTAATTTTTTCCCCGGTACTGGTAATTTAAATGAAATCGGTATCGGCCCGGGTGTCGGTTTTAATGTGAATATTGGATTCAACGGTGCGTTGAATCCACCGATGGGTGATGCTGAATATGTTGCAGCATTTCGTACAATCGTTATGCCTATCGCTCGTCAATATGATCCAGAAATAGTTCTAGTCGCTTGCGGATTTGATGCTGCACGTGGACATCCAGCACCATTAGGTGGTTATCTTGTTTCACCTGCATGTTTTTCCTATATGACTCAGCAATTGTTGACACTGGCCAATGGCCAAGTGGTTATGGCGCTTGAAGGAGGGTATGTTTACATGACAATACGAACCATAATGAATTTATTTTAATCATTGAACATAATCTGTAGATACGAACTGACAGCTATTTGCGATTGTGCTCAAGCTTGTGTATCAGCATTGCTTGGTGATCAGGTGACAGCCATTTCTGAAGAAGAAGTTACACGTAAACCAACACCAATAGCTGTTGATCTTTTGAATCGGGTAATACAGATTCAATGTAAGTAAATACATCAAATTGTTTCATCTCAATTAACAGCAATATCTTTTATTTTATCGAAAACTCATCATTACAGCACAACATTGGTCAAATCTACGACGATATGCACATTTGGTCAATTGTGATGCATTAGAAGCACAACGTAAAGAGATTGAAGAATGTGAAACAGTCTCGGCAATGGCTTCATTGACTATGACACATGTACAAAGGTTTGATTTTTATGACAGAATTCGATTGTCAGACTAACCATGTTTGTTTTCATAAAATTCAGTCCCGAATCAGTAACCGAACAAACAGAAATCATGTTGGATGAACCAATGGACGAAGATAGTGGTGGTAATAGTGGTAACGGAAAATAAATAATAAATCAACCAAAAAAAGAAACCTAAAACAACCCGTAATAACCAAATCTCATTATTCGAAAAACTTTTTATAAACAAACAAACAAACACAAAACTGACGAAAAATTCATTTCATCTCCCAATTTTTCTCCTTTTTGGCTTTCTTTTTGATATAAATCTTACGTCTATACTTATATATTTTATTTTGAAAAGAGAAAACTACAGAAAAAAATCGTCAACTTTTCATCCAAACAAATCAACCAAACAGAATTCTCACTGCAAACATTTCATCATTTTAATATTAATTTTCTCTTTTATCGTTCGTCGATAATGTTATATGAGGAAAAATTTGAAAAATTCTTTTTGGAAAGAAGATTTTAATTTTGGGATAAAAAACTTACAACACAAATTCACTCTATATACTTCTTTTTTTAAAAAATCTATATATATTTGCGATGAAAAATGAAGAACAAATCTTTGTTGTTCCTTTTTCATCACCACCATTTTTGTTATTTTCCGGTCCTGTAAACAGAATTTAATGGAAAAAATTCCAAACTCTGTTGTTATTTCTTTCTAATTTCCTTTGATTGCCTCGTTGCTTTTTGTCCCAAAATCATGATAATTTCTACAACGATGTTGTTTTCACCAAATATGAATGAATGAATCCACCGATCAATGGATTATGGATTTTTTTTTGTTAATCAATTCTGTTATTGATATTGCTATGGCCAGTTTATGTTCGATCATAGCCATCATCATTGTCGTTATTGTTTATGTTATAATTGAATTAATTAATTGATTGATAAGATCAATAACAGTTTATTATATTTATGTTATAAATATATATTGAATGTATACCAAACAACGCTAACACATTAAAATATGGAATTTCTTATGTTATTTTCTACAAAAAAAACAACAACACCAACAATCTTTGAAACACAAACTGATCATCAATTTGTTAAAACTATTGACTATCTTTCTCAGTTATCATCATCATTATCATTATTATTTTTGTTTTATTCATTCGATGACAAAACAAAACAATTTATTTGTCGAATTTTTTTTTTCTTTACTTTTTTTCGCCCAATTTTATTCCTTTTGTTTGTTGATGAATATTTATATTATTACAAATTATACAA
>ERZ500997.296-NODE-296-length-13780-cov-6.718907_pt1 | contig 13780 bp, 7 predicted proteins | sample MGYA00248826_ERZ500997 | MGnify/ENA primary metagenome ERZ500997 (study PRJEB25958, sample SAMN03398524) | human skin metagenome | study: EMG produced TPA metagenomics assembly of the Human Skin Microbiome Metagenome (human skin metagenome) data set.
ATAAGAAATTTTTTTTATTATCAATTAAAAGATACTGATGAATGTTATTATCATTCTTATAGCAAATATTAACATAATAAAGATTTCAAATTGATGTTTTAAATGATACCATCGTTGATGATGACATTCAACAATATCTTTTAATTGATAATAAAAAAAATTTCTTATTCTCCAAAGCATTTTGCTACAAAAATATCAAATATTAATGTGAATTTTTCAAAAACCTTTATCAAAATTTCTTCAAAAGAAAAAACTGAATTGAAAAATAATTTTTTGTTTTTTACGTTTGATGATTATCACTAAACACCCACACACGTACACTAGACAATCATATTAAATAGAATTCATTTTTTTTTCTGATTTTTTGAATGGGTAGAACTTTTTTTTTTTCTTAAAAATTTGTGTAAATCTATAATTGTGGTAATGTTAATAGCTGACGGTTGTTATGGTTTTTTCATAATTTTCAAAAAAAAAAAAATTATCGATTTCAGAAAAAAAAAAATTACAAATGAATTGTTTTTAAATGATAATTTTTTTTGAAATTTTGGTTTCTTAATTTCTTATCGATTTTTTCAAATTGAAGCCGGAAAGAAATGAATAAAATATCTTTATTCATGAAATGTGTGATTTTTTTATTTGGCCATTGAACAGCTCATAAATGAGCTAAACTTTAATGTAAATACACAGTAAATAAAATCAATTATCAATTAAAAAAAATTAAAAATAAATATGTGAAATTGTAATCAATTGAAAATCATGTGAAATTAAATTTTTTCGAAATAAAAATCCACGTTAAAATATGCAGATTTTAAACAAAAACAAATTGATCCTTTTCACAATCCTTGTTCACCATCACCACTTAGACGTACGGATGTTCGAACTTCATTAGCATTTCCGTTGGCAACCATTGGAACCACATGAATACGAATATCAGCCTGATGCTGTGGTGGTGATTGTGGTTGCTGTTCTTCATTACGTTGATCATTGCCACCATCATCAACATCATCGTCTTCTTCTTCATCACTGCTACTGCTCATATCATGACCATTTCGTTGATTTTGATCATTAATGTGTAAAGGTTTACCAGTATCATTTTTATCATCCGATTTTTGAGATTCATTTTTTCCTTTCGATGAATCTGCCAATGATGATGATAATGATTTAGACCTATCCAAATTAATTTTTTGAAGAAATGATTTATGATCATTAGACACTGATAAATTTGATCGACTTTTATCGATTTCATCTACAGCCAAATTTCCATTACTCAATTTATCATGGTTTTTATATGAAGAATCAATAACAGTTTTTGATGAATTTTCGTTCGAATTTTCTCCATTTGTCATCGATGATGGCATTTTATTCGGTTTCTTATTAATTACGAATGTATCGGTAGAGGAATCGTTCCCAGTAATTGGAGGACGATTTGAAGTTTTTTGCTGTGACGACGATGAAGTTGATGGTGATGATGACAATGTGGACAACATTATTGGTAATTTTAATGGTTTGAATGGTGGTGGTTGCGGTTCTGTTGCTGAACGTCCTTCAGCCGGCATTAATGGACGGATAATTTCTGAATTTGTTGATTTTGAATTATTTTTTAAAATTTCATTTTTTCTTTGTCCATTATCACCAACAATAAAATCGGTGGATGATGAAGAAGATGATTGTTGATAAATATGATGAAAATTAGTGGATTCATCTTGATTTGAACGATTTTGAATGGTTTCGTCATCATCATCTTCATCGCTATCATCATTAGGATCAGCATAACCAACATCTAGATCACATTCACAGGCATCTTCACGTAAATTTGGCAAGTTAGCCGGATCAATATTGCTAGTTTTTTTACGTTTTAATTCATTCAAATTTGAACCATCATTATTTGAATTTACCAATTTTTCTACCATTGAAATTAATTTCGACAATTTTCTTTCATTCATATCAGCATTATTAGTACGATTTCGAAGATGTTGATTATCAACATTTGAATTATTTAGACGTTGATTTTGTTGTGAATGAAGACGATGATAATGATGATGAGGTGATAAATATGGTGATGTATTAATCAAATTATTTTTCAATTGATTCTTACATCTATTATTATCATTATTCTGGCTACTACTGTGACCGAAAATTAGATTTGAATCGGTATTTAAACCAGCAATCGAATGTGAACGAGAATTTTTATTACAAACACTTTGACAAAGATGATTACAGGCAACATTGTCATTTGGTGTATGAAAATTTTCACGATTCGCAAATAGTGGATATCGATTGTTTGACTGTTGTTGTGATGATGATAAGTTTGTCGATGTTTGTAATTTATTCTGAAATGATTGACTACGAAAATTGTCCAAGAAATTATTTGCACGTACACCAGGTACGGTTTGATTATTCAATGGATGATTAATAATCGAAGGCGAAGAAGGTGGACAATCGATTTGATCAACCAAATTATTCGATTCATTCACTGTAGCTGCAGCTGATTGATTTGTTGATGATTGTTGTAATCGAAGCCATTCCTGTTGACATTCGATCCATGCCATTATCAATTGATGTTGTTGATTAATTTGATGATTTTGCAACATTAACAGTTGATACACTTGTTGATTGATTTGTTTGAAATAATTGTTATCGAATGGTGATGTTGTATCGACAATAAAATTAGCATCTTGATTGGAGAAAGAATCAATTGTTTCCAATGGATTTGAATGAATTTGTTGCGAAAAATTATTCATTAAATTGAATTGTTCATCTAATGGATTGCTTGGTACCGATTGAAAACGGCGAAAGCCATGACGAAAATTGTTACAATTATTAAACTGTTTTTGGCCTTGTTGATTTTTATTAATTATTGTTTCGTCAATATTTTGTCTGTTATTATTGTTTAAAGAATTGAATCGATAAGATGATGATGTCGATGGATTCGAAGTACTAGTTGATGGTAAATAAAAATTAAAATTTGATGTTTTATTCAGTTTGACATCATTGTTTGTAGATGTTTGTAATGGTGATGGACGATGATTATTATTATTCGTCGATTGAAACGATACTTTTTCTCTAGTTAAAATATCCGAATCATTTAATGTTCTTCGATTATTATTAATATTATTATTGTTAAAAATCGTTGATCTTTGATGATCTTCAGGCTGTTGCGGCTGTTGAATATTTGATGTTGGAGAGGATTTGAGTAATTTTTTAAATGAATCCATTAGATCAACAATTCGATTAACATAAAATTCTTGCTGTTGTATCTGCTGTTGTTGTGGCTGTGGATTTTGAGCATTACGATTTAAAATTTTTTTAGTACGATTTTGATTATTGTTATTGGTATTGATATTGGCCATATTTATTTGATGATGACCAATATTATCGTTAGAATTCATTGTGGAAGATACAATATTACCACTAAAAAATGGAATATTCTGATGATGTTCATTTTCATTGTTATTATCATTATTTTGATTATCATTTAAATCATCAACACTATTATCATTATTCGTGTTCATTTCAATTGATAGTCGTTGTTGATTTTGATGATGAACAATAGCGGTATTTGATGTTGTTGAATCTGGTCCTTTAGACTGTGTAATAGGTATTGATATAAAACGTATCATTCGATCCTCTTCACTACCATCAGCTTCATCACGCCAATTATTATTGGTAAGCGAATTGTTCATATTTGACATTGTTTCATTCATCATCATCATTGATTGTGGACAGAATGTTGACAGTTGTTGTGGTTGATGAAACGAAAGATTTTTAGATAAATTTCTTGAATCACCTTGATGAAATATCGTATGATTATGAGGATAATGATTGTTATTATTATACATTATTGATGACATGCGATTATTATTAGTCAAATCTGTAGCCGTGTTAGTTGTGGATGTTGTGGTCAATAACGGTAAAATCATTGGTGATGACAACGTTGATGTTGTCGATGATGATTGATTATTTTTCATCATTATCATCTTCATGTTAGCCATCATTGATGATGATGATGATGATGATGTCGACGTAGATGATAATGATGACGATGTACTTGTATTATTATTAACATTGATGATGCTTGAAACAGGAGCCATTGTAGAAGCAACAGTTACTGAAGATGATGATGATAATGATGGAGATTCAACACAAACAACATTATTTTCATCAACAGAATTGCTATTGTTGATATTATTTTCTCGTTGTTGGTGATTGGTGGTTGTGTGTATGATACAATTACCATTGTTAATAGGATTTTGATTAGGATTCTGTTGATTATTCAATCTTTCATTAATGCTAAATTTTGTCATATTTGATGAAAATTTTCCAAATGAATATTTTATTCTTTATGAAATAAATTAATTTTTTTCACAAGATTAAAAAAAATGAAAGAAAAAACAATAACAAAACAAAAATCGATGAGACAAAGAATTTACATTGGATTTCCTGTTCATATAGGACGTTTTTCGGATATAATGTATTCGATTTTTCATTAATAAATTGGATTCGAGGAAAAACAGCTGGCATAAAACAATTCAATGACAATTTTTATCATTGAAATCGAAAAATTAAAGGACAAAATTTTAATATTGTAAACAATAAAAATATGTTCTTTTTAATCGTTCAATCGAATACATGATTTCTATTTCTTTAAATCTTTTATATGATTTGGCTTTTCTTTTTGCTATCCATTTAATCATAAATTGGTTCATTCATTCATAATCTAATCATTGGTGAGTAAATCAGGAATTGTTTTTTTTTCTCTCTATTTCATTCATGTTTCCTTTTTGACTTTGTTGCTATGGATAAATTTTCGTTGTGGTTTCATGATGGTAAAGATTATGATGTCTTCTTCAAATGAATTTTTCAGTTCATTAAAATAAATTCTTGAAAATATATTTAGCACAAACTAAAACGTAAAAAAATGTTGACCAGATTATTTCTGGCTACTAATTGTCGTACTGTTGGTGGTTTTTCACGTTCAGGAAGGAAATTCAGCCACTTGACATTGAATTCGACCATCACATCATCATCAACATTTTCTGATTTATCACGTTTCTTCATACGTCATCATAATTATTTATTACTTACCCACCGACAATGTTATCGACTGCCATTGAAATTGAATCATCAATTAAAAAATATATTCCATACAACTGCACATCATAATCAGTTGAATCGTTCATGGGGTCGATGGCCTAATTTTCAATATTCAAGACAAAATTCAGTTCTTAGCCGATCACGAACATTAAATGATGATGATCCACTTTCGAAAAACACTTTCGATCAACAACAACGACGACAATGGCATCCAGGCCATGGTACAACTGAAATACAAAAATTCAAAGTCAATGGTGAGGTTGGTGGTTGGCAGATAGTCAAACAAATGCTTAGTTATACATGGCCAAAAGATCGTCCAGATATTCGTAATCGTGTAATAATGGCACTTGGATTGTTGGTTGCAGCTAAAGCTGTCAGCATAAGCGTACCGTTTATATTTAAACATGGTATTGATCATCTTAATCAACATACTGGAAATATGTTGGCCATGACTGACCCGACAAATACGGTTATTACGACAGGTGTTGCATTGATGATTGCTTATGGTGTGGCTCGTGCTGGTTCATCATTTTTCAATGAAGCTCGTAATGCAGTTTTTGCAAAAGTTGCACATGATTCTATTCGTCGTGTTGCAAATCAAGTGTTCACTCATCTACATAAAATGGATCTTGATTTTCATTTGAATCGAAATACCGGTGCATTATCAAAAACAATAGATCGCGGTACACGTGGTATCAATTTCGCCTTATCCGCATTAGTTTTCAATGTCTTTCCAACCTTATTAGAAGTTTCACTTGTATCAATGTTGTTTTATTTCAAATTCGGTCCCGAATATGTAGCCGTAACGCTTGGTTGTATTGCAACGTATGCATTGTTCACATTGACAGTTACATCTTGGCGTACGAAAATTCGCATTGAAATGAACAAAACAGAAAATGAAGCAGGTGCAAGAGCTGTCGATTCATTGATCAATTATGAAACGGTTAAATATTTTAATAACGAAAAATATGAATCGGATGAATATCAAAAATTATTGAAAAAATATACTGATACATCGATACGTACGACTACTAGTTTGGCATTTTTAAATTTTGGCCAAAATGCAATATTCTCTGCTAGTCTAGCTACCATTATGATATTAGCTACACGTGGTATTGTTGCCGGTGAAATGACTGTTGGTGATCTAGTAATGGTTAATGGACTTTTATTTCAATTATCAATGCCATTAAATTTTCTTGGATCTGTTTATCGAGAAATTCGACAATCACTGATCGATATGCAAGCAATGTTTAGCTTATTAAAATTAGAACCGAAAGTTAGAAACAAACCAGATGCTGTACCGTTGATCATTTCACCAAAGAATGCATTCATCAAGGTTGAAGATGTTTATTTTGAATATAATCAAAATTCACCTATTCTTAATGGTCTTAGCTTTGAAGTACCGACTGGAAAAAAGATTGCTTTAGTTGGTGGATCTGGTTCAGGAAAAAGTACTATTGTTCGATTATTATATAGATTTTTTGATCCACAAAAAGGTCGTGTATTGATCAATGGCCGTGATATTCGTGATTATGATCTTGAAAGTCTAAGAAAAGCAATTGCAATCGTACCACAAGATACAGTTCTATTCAATAATAGCATTTATTTTAACATAAATTATGGAAATCTTAATTGTACTGAAGAACAGGTATATCAAGCAGCTAAAATGTCTCATCTACATGATTCAATTCTTCGTTGGAAAAATGGTTACCAAACAAATGTTGGTGAACGTGGTTTAAAATTAAGTGGTGGTGAAAAACAACGTGTTGCTATTGCTCGTTCCATATTAAAAAATGCACCGATTTTAGCATTTGATGAGGCAACAAGTTCATTAGATTCAATAACTGAACAAAACATAATGAATGCTATTAAAATTGCTGCAGAAAATCGTACATCGGTATTTATTGCACATCGATTGTCGACAGTTGTCGATGCTGATACTATTTATGTGATGGAAAATGGTAGTGTAAAAGAAAGTGGTGATCATTATTCATTAGTTGTTAAACCTGGATCATTGTATGCATCATTATGGGAAAAACAACATTTTCATGATCGTGAAATTTTTCAACAACAACAGCAACAACAACAACGTGATGCAAATCTAAGCGAATCGGACATTTAAAAAGTGATGAAACGTTATGTAAATAGAATTTTTATTTATATTGAATTTGTTAAAAAACAAATTGATTTGAAATATTCATAGCAAGAATTAAAAAAACTATTTTTTTTTTATTCAGGAAACAAATGATTTGGGTTTTTTTTTGTTTTTAGAAATTTCATTACAAAAATTAATCGTTCATTCAGATGGTAAATTGTTTATTTTATTTTTTCGCCTACAATATACAATCAGGTATGTGGTAAGTAGTTTTTGCTTGGGTGTGTGTGTGTGTATGCATCTGTGTTGATTTGATAATGGTCAAATTGTATAAATCGATTAATTTAACAACAAAACAATCGAAACGTAACATAAACGATGATGACAAAACCAAACGGATTGAATAAAAAGAAAAAAAAATTGATCGAAAATACAGAATTTGAACAAGAATTATGTTTGTGTTTGTGTGTTTGTGAAATGATAATTTCTAATACTACACAATGGATATGAAAGTGAAAGATGAAAAAAATGTATCGAAAAAGATTTGAGAGTTTTTTTGTTAGTATTTATTTATTTAGTAGAAAAAAAATTTGGAATGAAAATTATTATTTTATGAATAAACGTGTGCGTGTGTGTTGGGTTGGGTTGAAAATGTTTCAAACAGATTTCAAAATGAATTATGTTGTTGATAAATTTGATTGAATCCCATGGATAGATGTGAAACATACAAAAATGATTTCAATTTAAAAAAATGAAAAAAAAATTATTGATCAAAAATGAAATTCGAGAAAATGTAACTTAAAGATAGAGAAGAGATCGTTCCAGATTAATTGATTGCTCGAATAATATCCAGGTGTTTAACAATAATGATTGAATTGTTGTTGTTGATTGATTTTGTTTCTATCGTCTAACATGACCATTTGAATTGTTGCCACTATTATTATTGTTATTACCGGATTTATTTTCCAAATTATTTTTTTCTTGTTGCTGTTTTTGTTTCTCTAATTCTGCCATAGATTTTTTAGTCAACAATTCCAATTCGGCTACAATAGGAAAATGATCTGATGGTATATAATGATGTGGACATCCAGGTATACGATGTTTACTAAACCATTTAGTATCTAATGGACCAAGAACACCTAGGACTGAGAAAAGTCTCCGTGAACAAAATATGTAGTCGATGACACCACGAAAATCGAATCTGTTGACGAAATTTTGATGAGATTATTATTAAGACAAAAATGAAAAACTAACTTACGTATAGTTTGTGAATGGTAAAACACCATCAGCATATGCTTTGACAATATCAAATGGATGTGTGTAATCTTTTTCATTTTGATCAACTACTGGACAAACTTTCCGTAGGCATAGTTTGTAGGCTAATTTTTTAAAATCTGGATGTTCGACAGAAATTCGACCACGTGAAAGATATTCAACAACACCAGAATCCGGTAATGAATTAAAATCTCCACATATAATCAATGGTATCGAATTTGGATCCACTTGTTTTTCAGTATTGGTGCTCAAATTAAACATGGTAGCCGATTGATCAATAAATTTTTGCAATTCACGCATCATCAACATTGTTTGAATTAATTTAACATCACAATATTCAGGATCCCAATGGATATGAGCTGTACAAACGACCAATGGTTGACTTTCGAATGGTTGCATATTTTCAAATTCGGATGATTTTTCGGACACATCTTAAATCATTTAATAAATCAATCAATTAACAAAGATAAAATTAAAAAATAATTAAAACAAACCGATTTCCACTTTTCTGGTCTTCAACAAGGCTACTAAACCAATATTATCTTTTGGCATCACCCGATTAAGCATCTCTTCGGATCCTTCGCCATCAGCTGTCTGCGCGGCTAAAAATGTGAATTCCATTAAATGTTCATTGACCAGTTCGAATCTAAATAAAAAACAATCGATAAAAAAAACAAATATTTTTAGAAAAAAAAGAATACTTTTCTGTCTTGAAAAAAATGGCACAACCATCCACACGTTTGCGTTCCTGTTCGTTCATCGTTTTGGCACGACTTTTCGGCGAAAATATTCCATAATAATGTGATATTTTTAGTTCAGGCAGAAAAAATGATTCAAATTGCCCAGATTCTACTTCTTGTAAGCATATAATATCGGCATCATATTGTTTTATCTCTTTCATAATAACATTTTTACGAAAATCCCATGATAATGCCCATGAAGGACAATATGAATATAATTGTCTTGATGCTAATTTATCGCAAAGAACATTATAACACATTACGGTAAAAACATTCGATACATGATGTTTCGGTGTCGGTTCGGCCATTGTTAACCATGGACGAGTTGGTGGTTGCATATCAGGTACTATTTTTCCATAAATAAATGAAAGAAAAATATGTTTAAATTAAAAATATGAAAAAAATCTATCAAAATCTAATTGTTTGAAAAAAAACATCGATAAAACACTCAGGATATCATATTCCAACCAAAACTAAATTTCTTTTACAATTCACACTAATAAGATGTATTAAACTAAAACTAAAACTTTTTAGCAGGATAATCAATGGAAATATATAACAACAGCAACAACAATTTAAACAAAAAATTCAAATCCAAATAACATTTAAAAAAAATACCAATCAAATAATCCAACAAAAAAGATCAAAAAATTCTGTTTGGTTACATAGCGTTAATCTCTTACATTCAATCTGGTCAATGTTTTTTCTATTACCGTTTTGTTTGTCAACATCAGTCTTATATGAGCAATATTGATTGTGATAATCATCAAAATCAAATAACATCGATGACGAATTTGTTATAGTCGACGATTGTTTGGCGACAAAAGATTCAGCAGTAGCAGCCATCATTGCATTTGTTTTTCGTCGACGTTTTCTTGGCTTTAACATTCGCGGTACAGATAAACGTTTAGATTGATGATCAATATTAATGTTTGCCATCATTGTGTTATGATCATGAGAATTTGATGAAGATGATGATGTTGATGAAATAGTAGATGCGGAATCAGAACATTGAGATTGAAGTGTAAGATGTTGACTATTATCATTCAAAACAATTCTATCAACATTACCGTTTCCAATTTTTTTCATATTGTCATTTCCTGTCAAACAATCAACAATATCGGATTCTTGATTAAAAAATGAAGATGAACAATAAGATGATGATGCTGTTAGATCTGTTGATAATGAACACGACGACGATGATGAACCGGATTCAATAAAAGATGATTCAAGATGATTTTCTATATCTTCTGAACAAGATGTATTAGATTCTTCAAGAATTGAATCAACTAATGCTAATTGTTCAGGATCAAAATTTTTCATCACTGACGACGACGACGACGACGAAGATGTTGATGATGGTGATGTGGACATTATTAATGATGATAATGGTTGTTGTTGTTGTTGATTGAACATTGTTGTTTCAGTTGTTGTACAATTAGATATCACAGTTTGATAATGAGATTCTTCAAATGAATTTAAATTCTGTTGTTGTTGATGATGAGAATTCATGTTTCGATGAACATAATTTCTGGCTATCATATGACTATTATTAGGTGGTTGTTGATAACCATTCGATATCGATGAGGGATATCGTATTAAATCATCACCTTTAACAAAATTTACTCTTGACATTGTTTGTTCCTGATGTTTATAGAGATCCAATATTGATACCATTTTACCATCTTCTTGAAATGAAAATTCATTTTCATCTCGCAAAGTTGATTGTCCATCACCATCAGCAACATTGGCTGTTGTCGTATTCAAACAAGATGAAGACGATTGATTACGATTATTTAAATTACCATTGCTATTGATAATATTGTTATTATTAATTATTGATATATCATCTTCAATCATAACATTATTCAAACGAGATGTTAGTGATTGTGATTGTACAGATTGTGGATTAACATGGTGATGATAATGATAATGATGGTGATGATGAAAAAAATAAGCAGATGAATTTGTCATTGATGATGATTTTGTCGTCGTTGCTGCAGTTGATGTTGTTGTTAATGTCGATCCATGATGGCCATTAATTGACGATAAGGAATTATCATCATTGTTATTTGATTGCATAAATTCTTGTTGCTGCTGTTGTTGGTTGATATAATGGCCATTATTTCCCATTACATTATTATTCTGATGATGGTAGGCTAGATTACGATAAGATGATGTAAAATTATTTCTAATCTGTTGTTGTTCGGCTTCAGCAGCATGGGCAGCAGCTGCTACAGCAGCTAAATGATGGAAATAAAATTGTGCCGGTGATGGAAGTAATGGTTGTGGTGGTGGATGCAAAACTCTATAGGAACGTCGCCGTAGGCTACCTGGTTGCAAACCATTGTTACGTGATTGCAATCCGGAAATACCAGCACCACCACCATTCGAATGTTGATATTTTAGTGATTTTGATGAACAATTTGCAACCGAAATCGGTAAATAATCATCACAAATAATCAATGGTACACCTTCAGCATGTAATGCTAATTTAGCTAACGAAATACCTAATTCGGAAAGTTCAGCTTGAAATGTTGATCCAGATGATGATTGAACAACCGAAGGAGGGGATGATGATGATGATGGTGATGAAGAAGATGATGACAATCCATCGGATATAAATCGGCCATTATTTATGGCACTATCATCGGATAATAATGATCCATTAGATGGTGATGATGATGATAATAATGGATTAAAACATTGAGAAAGTGTTAATCGTTGATTGGTTGAATTTGATATTAATTCAGAAACAGATGTTGTTGTTGTTGTTGCTGGTGGTGGTAGTTTAGGCAATAATCTTGGAGCTGAAACTTGTGGTGGTGACGATAGCCATTGATATTGCTGTTGTTGTGATTGTGGATCAACATTTGCTTGATGCTGATTTTGTTGCAACATAAGATTATTATTGTCATTAGATAATTTGATTGAATGAAAATGATCCGATGATGATAGCGGTGAACCATCATCCTCAACATTAATATCGACAACATTATTATCAACAATGATCAATGGTGATACATGATTTTTATGAACATTATTATCATTGCTACTATTTTCGTTGGAATGGCCAATCGTTATTGATGGCGTTTGGATAGCCGCCATAGACAATTTGATTATCAGGCCAAAAATATTTAGAAAAATTTGTATCACAATCGATAGATATCATAATTTATTTTTCGCAAATATAACACACATTCAAAAATCAACAAAATGAATATCAACCAGTAACAAAATCAAGAAACAAAACAAAACAACAACAACAACAAAATATCGGACAGTTTTTTTGAAAATACAAAAAACCTGGTGACCGTCGAACACGGACATACAAACTAACTAGAAAAAGAAAAATCTTAAAGATTTTTGAAACTTTATTAATTCAGTAACAAGTCTCTCTCTCTCTTTCCTTCGTCAATTTACCCGATTCATTCGAAATTATCAATGTGTCCTACATATTGATGATGATAAAATTATCAAAAAAATGATGATAATAAGAGAGTTTCGTTCCTTCTAACCAAAAAGGCTCTTTTTTTGCACCATCAATTGAATCCTGAACACCAACAACCATCATCACACCACTACCATTCTTCAAACAAATAAAAATATAATGTGAATTTGTCTTTTTTTTTGGGAAAAAAAATTTTGTCTAGGTCAAGGTGTTTTTGGTTTTGGTAACCGAAAAAAAAACATCATCAAAACTAAAGGTTTTCTCATTCATTTTTGATTGAGTATTTTTTCTCTTTCGCTCATTTTTTCCCCAATTACCATCCATTGGTTATGAAACTTCACATAAATACAGATATTCTGGCAGAGCAACTTTCTTGAATTGAATTTTTTTTCTATTTAAAAACGGAAAAAAAATTCTTCTCCCCCTCAGCTGTTTTTCTTTTTTGAGTTGCCCTTCCACAATCCATTCATTGATGATAAGAAAAACAACAACAAGAAACGAGGGTAAATCTCAATGCTGATGATGATAAAGATTTTTTTTTTCAATATACAAAGTTAAGGAATGACAAGAAAATCTTGATATCGAGGTCGGTCGGTCATCATTTACCAGTGGCAGTTATACGGGACTGGTTTCTTAGGTGATTCTCTTTCTCTCTCTCTCTCTCTCTTACTTTATTTAACGGTAACTATACTTTTTTTTCTACTGGTTCTTCTTCATAAAAAACAACAACGAAAAAGGAAAACCGACAATAAAATTGACTACTACCAGAGTTGCCTAAAATGAAATATGGTTATTTTCTTTCATCATGCTTAATCATGCATCGAATACATTTCATGGAATGGATGAATTTAGGATAATCAAAGCGAAACAAAAAAAAATATCAAGAAAAAAAAAGAGAAATTCAATTAAATTTTATCATAAAAAATTATTATTTTTTGTTCAAATTATGAAATTTTTTTATGTTTGATGTCTATAATTTCAATCATCAGCAATTAAATTCAGTTTTAAAAATTATTGTTTCAATTAACATCAACAACAACAACAACAAAGTGGACAAAGAACAAAGAAAAAAACAAAACTGATTGATCAAAACAATACAAACAAAAAAAGAGAAAGAAAAAACTG
>ERZ500997.297-NODE-297-length-13760-cov-5.925794_pt1 | contig 13760 bp, 7 predicted proteins | sample MGYA00248826_ERZ500997 | MGnify/ENA primary metagenome ERZ500997 (study PRJEB25958, sample SAMN03398524) | human skin metagenome | study: EMG produced TPA metagenomics assembly of the Human Skin Microbiome Metagenome (human skin metagenome) data set.
CTTCATAAATATCCACCCCCTCAACCAATTTTTTTTTCTATAAACATTTGAAAATATTTTATATATAAAAAAAATTTAAATTTAAAATTCAATTTTTTTTTCTTTTGAAAAAAAATAATGATTATCAATGTGATTATTAACCCCTCTTAATGATTTTCTTACCTTATGGTCGTTGTTTTCAACCATTGAAAACATACACACACACAGCGAAACAGAAAAGGTCACTTTGTCAAAATTCATCGTAATAATAAGGTGTGTTGGAACGTTGATCTTCGTCGTAGTCGTCATTCATTCATTCATTCATTCGACCAATATTTATGGCAACAACAGCAGCAGGTTGACATTGCTGAATTCATTTAATTTTCTTCTTTGCTTTGCTTTTTTTTCCAATCCAACCAACCATCCCGATTTGACATTCATTTCGCTTCACTTTTCGATTTAAGATTTGACAATTTTCTTCTTTTCAAATTTTTCTCCCTCTTCGCATTCATTCATTCATTGAGTGAATTGAATTTGAAAATGAATGGAAAAAAAGCATAAATCCTCCTCGCTTTTTTCAATTTCATTTCATTCACATCCATTGTTTTGGATTCACCAAACAAAAAAAAATGCCATTATTATCGTCGTTCTCGTCGTTTGATACCATTCTTCTTCTTTACCTTCCATCGTCTTTAGTCTTCGAACGAATGAACGAACGAAAAAATTTCGAACGTATTAAAAAATTGACGGTCCCCTATTTCTTTCCTGGTTGTTCGATCCAAGTAGAAATAGTTGGCCATTGTTGTTGTTATTGTTTTCAATCAATTTTCTTCTTTTTTTTGAATTTTTTTTTTTGATTTTTCACTTCGTTTCATGTTTTGTTATTGTTGTTCCAAATTTAATATGGAACACATAATGTTGGGTCATTTTCTTTTCTTTTTTCATTGTCATCATCATCATCATCATCATCATCATTTGAACCGTTAAACCACGTTACTCATATGCAAATCTTTTTTCTCGAAAAGAAAGAAAATTATATCGCGGCACTAAACAGAAAACAAAGCAAGAAAACGAAAAAAAATGGATAAACTAAGAGCTTTTTATACCTGAGGTACCTTACCTTTTACGTTAATGGCAATCATAGATCCAATGTTGATGATGATTTCGATGATTACGAGAGCCGGGCAAGTGTTTTTTTTCACTTGAACAAAAAATGAATGAAAAGTTTTTTCGCTGAATTAATCCGTCGGTAGGTAAGATGAAAAAAAACTGAATGAATGAATTGAATATCTATGGGTTTTATTTTCGTTTCGTTTTTTCTTTTTCTTCTTAAACCTTAGGTTAGAATAACAAACATGATCGACTTAAGACTTTCTTTTCATTTCATTGAATGATTCAGAAAAAAAACAGAAAAGGAAAAAGATTATGTTGATTTAAAGCTTGTTGCTTGCTTGTAAAAAAAGACGACATTGAACATTGGAAACGAACGAGAGAGAGAGCCATCATCTTTATATTTTCTCCATTTTACCAAATAAAATATTGAATTTTTCACCATTTCGTTTGTCGTCCTTGAAAAACAGCTTAATTCAAAAATAGCAGCCAACTTGCTTGATTATCATCAACCAACCAGCCAAAGAAAAAAAAGGGTTACAATTTTCAAATCAGCCAAAACCTGATAATTCGATGTAATATGTATAGTATGATCCGATTCATTCGAATGTTCGACTACCAAACCATAATACTTTTCTGGATCAATTTTTTTTTTCGTTCTAACCCTAACCCTATTGGACTTTGTTTGGTTAAATCTGATCACACAATACAGTCGAACACTTTCTTAAAATCATTATCTACAACAGCGAAAAAAGAAAGGGTTGAGAAGGAAAGAGTTAAGAACCAAACCAATTTGTAAGTTTCGTATTTCACTAGCAAAAAAAAAATTCAATACAATTTTAATTCATTTGTCTCGTCCCTTTAGAAAATTTTTCAAAGCAAAAAAAAACAAATTGGTAATATGCTACCGTAGATTGATTTAAACTTTTTTTTGAACAACAACAACAAAAAATCACGATGAAACACGAGAACGGAACCCAACTGTAAATAACTGAACTAAACAACGAATTTGAATATATATTGGGGTTTCGATTTCATTTGATCATCAAAATTTTTTTGTTTTTTCAATGAAAAATTGAAAGAAACCATAGAATCTGAATGAAAAAAAAATGGAAAAAAAAGAGTTATTGAATCCATCACCAAGTTTTCATTCATTCATTCATTTTATTCAAAACAACCAAACAAACAACGCTTTCAGTGATTTTTTTGGGTGACCAATACAATCTCTTTCATTTTTCTTTCTTTTTCTTCTTTTCAAGACCTTCAAAACAACATTATTCGCGTGCTGACCGTATTGTCGATGTGAATGAATGAATGAATGAATGGACGACGAAGCTAGTTGGTTTTTGTGTTTGTTGTGTTTCTGGAACTAGTCGGCAATGACAACAATGAATCCGAAAAATATGAATGGTCAAAAGAAAGAAAAAAAGAAAAAATCAAATCAACAAACAAGCTATCGGATTCAATTCAAACAACAACAACAAAAAAAAACTATTATCATCATCATCATCATCCAACAATGTTAGAATAGCCGAATGGTCAACAACGAAAAAAAAAATTTATTCGAACTTGTCAAACAAATTGGTCAATTTTCATCGAAATAAACGAAACAAATAAAGAAAAAATTGTACAGGGTTCAGGTTCATTGCCATTTTCAAAATCGAAAAAAAAAAATTCACGTTATAAACACGTGCTGGCTGGTTTTGTTTTGTTTTTCCACCAAGGATAATCCATAGAGCCGGATGGTTAATGACAAATGTCACACGAATTTTATTTATTTTATTTTTATTTAAAGGTGACAATTTCATTTTTCACTTTGCCTCCTACACCAACAACAAATGAATTATGGACACAGCGCCAAATCACAATTCGTTGGCTATTTTGCTTTGTTTTTGATTTTAAATTAGCGTTGTTCCTTTGGTGTATCATGGACACAAATAAATAAGAATTTTCGTTTGTTTGTTTGTCATAGAATTCGAGGCTAATAAATTTTTGTTTTTCTCCTTTTGTTTTGTCACACACACACAAGGTTGATGTAATTCAACCAAACAACACATTTATCATCACCAATATGAATTTCTATTGTTTCCTGTGAAAAATGAATGAAAATTATCGTCTTAATGACCATCATAATTAATAAATGAAAAAAGTTTTTTTTCCGTAGAAAACAATCGAAAGAAATGACATTTGGATTTGCGATTCCAAAATCAAACAACTTTTTTTACATCATTTGAAAGTGATATGAAACAAAACAAAAATTGTCACAAAAAAAGAAAACTTCGATAATCGATATAATCGATAGTTTTTTGTCAATTTGTTTCAAGTTTTTTTTCAAAATGTCAATACTATCAATGTGTAAACAAAAACGACGGCGGTCATCTTTGGCTTTGTGTGTGGCCCCGAAATGAAAAAATGATCCAGCAAAAAACACCGAGAGAGATGCATTTGTTTACCTTTGGTTTTTTATTTGTTATTTAAATAAAAAACCACCGCCGCCGCTGTTTTATTAAGTTAATTTTGTTGGATTTTTTCTTTTTGCGGTCAAGTTGATCAAACAAAAATCATCAAAAAACATCAAACGACAGCCAAAATTGAAACATAATCGACCACCACCATCACAGCCATCAATGATCATATCGGGCAATGTAAATATAAGAATTTTTTTCGGTGAAAAAAAAACTAACTTTTCAAACAATATTCATTCATTCATCAAATAATGTTTGCTTTATCAAAGTCCATTATCATCATCAAGATTTTCCTTTGTCAAAGAAATCTCAATTCGACCAAACTAATCAATATCCGAAACTATTATTTTTTCTAGAATAGCTAACGCCATCTAGTTTTTTGAAATAAAAATTGTTTTCAAAAAAAAATCAAATCAAAAGTCAGATGTGTCAGGCGCGCAAAAATAAGATGTTTTTATTTCGAAATGTTTTTTGATCAAGAAAAAAAAAATTTTGAGATTTGTAATTAATATGATAGGGTGTGTGTGATAAGAGACCATGTAATTTGATATGACATGCAATCAATTCAATTTCGATGGATTGGCCATCGATCGAATTGATTGCGAAAATGGATATCATTATCAAATCAAATCAATAAAATCGATTATTATCTACGTACGGAAGCATTTAAAGCTTAAAGCAAAACAAAACAAAACAAAATGACCAATTAGAAGATTTCCTAATTTTTTGTGTCCTTCCTTTGATGTTTATGGACCTTGATTTGTCGCCTTAAACTTTTTTCTTTGATTTTTTTTTTGATCAATTTTTTTTGATTGACATTTTTTTTTTGGTGACGATGACGATGATTGGATGTTTTTTTTCGTTTGAAATCGATCAATCGTTTTGAATTCGATCCAGGTGGACGAACAATCAAATCGAATTCAATTGTCCGGGTGATTGTCGTTTATTTCGTTTTTTGACCTAGTTTTGGAATTTAAACAAAACAATTTTTTAAAAAAATCGTTACCCGAACGACCAAAAATAACCATTTTTTGTTTCCAGATTCGATTCGATTTGTCATCATTCATTCCATTGACCATTACCATCATCATCATTAAATATCGATGTTTGACCATCGATGTTTTCGCTCCATCCAATCGATTATGATGATGATGATGGCTTCTCATATTAACACCTTTCAAATGTTGATGTTCTCTCTCTCTTTTTTCCCGAAATAAAAAAACAAAATCAAATTTCTCTTTGGCCAATTCAATCGACAAGTGAATTTTTTGTTCTCTCTCTTTTCACAGATTCATTTCTATCATATCATATTAATTGAATTGAATTTATCAGCTGCTTTTGTTGCTGTAAAATGATCTGGATGATGCTTTAAAAAAAATTTCCTTCCTTTATAACTAACTCAATCAGTCAGTCAGTCATTTAAGTCATTTTCATTCATTCATTCAAGTCGTGTCTCTTTCAATCACATCTTGTTGTTGTTGTTGATAATTTCATTCAGAAGAACATTATTTTTTTCAAAAAACAAAATACTTGTCCTTACTTTAGGTTTGTTTGTTTGTTTGTTAATTTGATTTGATTTGATTAAACAAAACAACAACAAAATTATAATGTTTGGCCCCCGAAGCTTCTTGTTTTGTTTTGTTTTTTTTGGTTTTTTCATTCAAATGATTTTATTTGATGATTCGGCGGCAACGATAACATCGGCATCGTGATAAGATATTCAACAATGGCCATGATTAAACACAAACACACAACAAGGATGATGATGATGATGATAAAGATTTTTATTCCGTTTCTTTTTTTTGATTTGATTTTTTGAATGTTCTTTTTTCTTCTCTTCTTATGTTTCTCATTGAAAGATGATGATAAGTGCGCGCCAAAAATCCACAAATCGTGATCATCGGCTAAAATAACTGGTTAGTACGAAAAAAAATCAGCAGCTGGTTAGCAAAAAGTCGCCAACCAACCAACCATCGTAAAAACGAAAAAAATCATACAGAATTTTTCATCAACATCATCATTACTCAACAAGGTTGTCGTTCTTCCATTCATTCATCATTTGTCGTCGTCAGCATTGAATATGAATGAATGATCATGATTTGCAATTGAATATCGTCAGCAATTTTGATCAATGGTGTCATATCATTTTTCCAAAAAAAAAAATTTTTCGTTTTGTTTGATCATTTTTTTTTTGGGTTTGCCTCTTTTGTGTTTTGTCAATATATGATATGGTAGTGTCGTCAATATCTTCTCTTTTTTCATGATTCATTCCAATAATAATTCATTGATAATCGATTAATGATTTTGATGTTTGTTTTTTTGTTTGTTTGTTTATTTGTTCAATCTATTTTATCTATTTATCTCAATAGTTGAATGGAAAACTTTTTCTTCTTTCAAACGAATCTTTTTTACCAATGAAAAACATTGATCATTGATCGATTGATTGATTTCGAAACCAGCAACCAGCAATATTTTTTTCAAATATGTTTATAATGTGTATACCAGACAGCCATTTGATTAATATAAATTGATTTTGATCAAATTTTTTTTCTTCAATTGATTTTTTCTTTGATAATCATCATCGTAGTTTGTTCAAGGCTCAACCAACCAAACAGTACAAAAAAAAAGATTTATTCGAACATCAATTTGAAATTGAATCAAATCGATTCAGGATCCATAAGGATTTTGATTTTCTCTTCTTTCGGTGTTTATGTGTTTGATTGATTGTCTCTCTCTCCTTTTTTTTGCACTATATGATGAATGTAAGCAACAGTACTGTACCAGTATTTTTAGCCGATTAAAGAAACCAAATGATGATGATTCGGATTTTTTAGTTTTTTTTTTTATTTCACGACACTTCTGCAATGAAAATGATGCTTAGTATGACATAAAAAAATCAAAAATCAAAATTTTTTCTGCATACCTTTTCGGGATTTTTAGTTTGTTTTTTTGATGATTTGTGTGTTTTTTGAATCCTGAACACCCGTACCACCAACAAAATCACCATCACCAATCAACACGACCCAGAAGTAATGAACATGTGATGATGATAAAATTATTGGTGTGAATGTCTTTGTGTGAAAGAAAAAAAAAATAAATCCATAAATCATCATCATAAGCGAAAAAAAAATTGAAAAATTGTATATGGCATCAAATGACTGACTGACTTACTTTTTTTTCTGTTAACTTCGTAAAACGGGATCGTGAATTGTTGGTGTGAATATTATTATCATCATTATCATCACCAGCGCATCATTGACCGAAGTCAAAGTCATCGACGAAGAAAAAAAAAAGAATACGATCATTGTGTTGTCTTCTTCATCATTCAATCATCAATTGTCTTTGTGCGTGTTGTCGATGTCTTCGTTTCCTTGTGTGTGTGTTAAATGATATCATTTGAAATAAAGAAATGATCATTAACCATCAACGACACAATCATCATAATCACCATAAAAAACAATCAATTTGATTTAGTTTATTTTTTTCCATTTTTTTCATTTTCAAAAATCTTTTTTTTTTGGTTCAAATAACGGAAGTGTTTTTGCTCGTTTGCTGTTCGAATTCGAATTCGAATGTTTTCCATGATGAATCATTCATATAGTACGAAACATCATTATTATCAACAATCTCGAAATGGTTATTTTATTAATCTATTTTCATCAATCTTAATTTTATTATTTTTTGTAATAATTTTTCCAAGTTATCGTTCAACAGTTGATGCACATTATTGTCAGGTAATGTTTTAATTTATTAATCTTTAATTTTTAATTAAAAATTCTTCAAATTTTCAAAATTTAGTCGTGTGCACCAACATTACCGGGCGTATTGAATGTTCATATTGTTTGTCATACACATTTAGATACCGGTTGGGTACATACATATGATCAATATTATCATCGATGTAAGTTTTGGTTTTTTGGTTTTCACTTCCAAACTTATTTAATTTTTCATTCCTGATTAGATATTCCGGTTATTTATAATTCGGTTATTGAAAGTCTTGCACAACATCCCCGTCGTAGATTTATTGTTGTTGAAACATCATTCTTTTCACGATGGTATCAAAATCAACCACGTACTGTACAATTAGTTGTACATGAATTAGTTAATTCAGGTCAGTTACAAAATGTTTATGTTTATGTTTTGTTTTGTTTTGTTGTTGCTATCTCTGTTGTTGCTCATATCATGAATAATTCATTTTTTCTTTCATTTCTTATTATTACATAGGACAATTGGAATTTATAAGCGGTGGTTGGAGTATGAATGATGAAGCAACAGCCCATTATGCATCAATTATTGATAATTTATCATTAGGTGTAAAATGGTTGAATCAAACATTTGGTCAATGTGGTCTAACAAAAACCGGTTGGCAAATTGATCCGTTTGGTCATTCACGTGAACAAGCATCATTATTTTCACAGATGGGATTTGATTCATTATTTGTTGGTCGTATTGATCATCAGGATAAAAATCTACGTGAACGTATGCGTACATTAGAATTTATATGGAAATCATCACCAAGTATTGGTGAAAAATGTGACATTTTTACCTGTGTCTTACCGAATGTTTATTGGCCACCAAAAGGTTTTTGTTTCGATATAAATTGTTTTGATGAAACATTAAATCAACAGAATATAATGCGAAAAGCACGAGAATTTATTCAAACAGTCAAAAATCAAGCAAGTCAATATGCAACAAATCATACGATCATTACAATGGGTATGGATTTTTATTATCAAGCATCGGAAAAATGGTATATGAATCTGGATTATCTGATCGATGCTGTTAATTCAATGACAGCAACGGAAAAAGTTAATGTTATTTATTCAACACCATCATGTTATGCACGAGCATTGAATCAATTGAATCGTCGTTGGCCAATAAAATTGGATGATTTTTTTCCATATGCTGATGCACCTGAAGCATATTGGACAGGTTATTTTACTAGTCGACCATCATTAAAATTTGCTATAAAAAAAGGTGCCAACTTATTACAAGCATCCAATCAATTGAATGTATTATCAATGCGTGGTTATGATCATACAAAATATATTCAAGATCTGAAAGAAGTAATGGGAATTCTACAACATCATGATGCTGTAACCGGTACATGTAAACAATATGTTAATGATGATTATCAACGAATGCTTTCGCAGGCAAGTGATAAAGCCGAACAATCAATAATATCATCATATATGACATTAATACAAGCCAAAACTGCACCCGGACAATCGATTATTGGTTTTTGTCGTGATATGAATGTATCACAATGTCATTATACTGAATTTATTGAAGATCATCTGAGTACAATAATGAGTATTTATAATCCAATTGCACATTCATTACGACATTTTGTACGTGTTCCGGTTAAAAATCAACAATATAAAGTTATCGATCATAATGAACATTTAATTCCATCACAATTAGTACCGATACATCCGAAAATTTTATCATTAAAAGAAAGAAATTCATTAGCAACACATGAATTAGTATTTATGTCTACTTTGGATCCACTGGGTATATCTAGTTATTTGATTACCAAAATGAATGGTAAGTCCCTTGATGATTTTATGTTTTTTTTCAATAATTTTGTAATTTTGAAATTCCAAAAATCATGACTTTTTTTAGATTATGGATCATCCGAAATATCGGAAAGTATGCTTTCAAATGGTCAGGATGTATTTTTACATAATGGTAAAATTGGTATATTAATCGATGGTCTTACTGGTTTTATTAAAGAAATTCAATTACCAACCGGTGAAAATGTACCATTTGTTCAAACATTTTGGTATTATAAAGCATCAAGTAGATATTCAGGTGATAAACCATCCGGTGCTTATGTATTTAAACCATCACATAAAAATCCACATATAGTGAATACAAAATCATCATATAAAATTTATCGTGGTACATTGGTTGATGAAGTACATCAAGTATTTACTGAATGGTGTACCCAGGTTATTCGGTTATATAAAAATTATAATTATATTGAATTTGATTGGGTTATTGGGCCGATTCCAACAGGGAAATTTCCCGATGAAACTGGTTTAGAAATTATTACTAAATATGAAACAAATTTCCAAAATAAACAAACATTTTTTACTGATTCAAATGGACGTGAAACAATACGTCGTATTCGTCATCATCGACCAACATGGGAATTGTTTACCGAAGAAGAAGTATCAAGTAATTATTATCCAGTAACAAGTTGGACATTCATACGGGATTTAAGTAAAAATATCCAGATGACAATTTTGACTGATCGATCACAAGGTGCTACCAGTATGGTTGATGGTGTTATTGAAATGATGTTACATCGTCGTCTTTTATTTGATGATGGTTATGGTATGGAAGAAGCATTGAATGAACCTGGCCATAATTCTGAAGGTTTAATTGTACGTGGTAAACATCGTGTTATTTTGGATAAAATTCAAGAAAGTGTTAGATTTATGCGTAAACTAAGTAAAACAACATCATGGATACCAGTTTATTTGTTTCGTAATGTACCAGCACGTTATGGACCAAGTTTGATTGTTGGTTTGAATACGAATGGAATTCGTGAAAAATTACCCGTTAATATTCATCTTTTATCATTAGAACAATGGAATGAACAAAATATCCTAATACGTTTAGAACATTTTTATGAAATTAATGAAGATTTAAAATATTCACAAGAAACAATGGTACGATTATCCGAATTATTTACAAATTTTATTATTGTTGATGTTATGGAAATGAATTTACTTGGTACGGAAACATTGGAACAAAGTGAACAAAATAAAATGAAATGGACAGCCGAATTAGATCCATATGAAAATTATACAATGGTTTTAAGTTCTAGTTTTACACGTGGTAAGTTTTTTTTCTGATTGATAATTTACCAATTTTTGTTTAACCATTCTTTTTTTAACCCTATTTCTTTTTCCTGAAAAAGATTCTCAAACAATACGACGTGATAGTACAGGAAGTTTTTCCATACTATTCAAACCGATGCAAATACGAACATTTTTGATTCGAATTAGGCCACGTATTTATTAAAACAAAAAACAAAACAAAAAAATTTTGTTGCCAAAATCAAGTTGATTTTTTTTACAAAAAAAACCAACTTTTTATTTATAAATGTAATGTATGATGATGACAATTTTTTTTTACCAAAATGATATTCGTTGACCTTGTTGTTTTTTTCAAAAATTATACCTTATTCTTTTAAAAATAAATTAAATTATTCATTTTTTGTTTCTTTGGTAAACAATGAAAAGATAATTTTTTGTTTTTTTGAAATGAATCTTTGGGCTTGGTTGATTTCATTTGTATTATGGCTATATTTACCCGAAACTGGTTTGAAAAAAGTAAGTTTTTTCTCTCGCATTCGAATCGTTGATAATTTGCCTGGAAAATCCCGAATCGAATACCATTGGAAGTAATGATGATGATAATTTCGGGGAAAACCTGACCAAGTCAAAGGTGATCATCATTTGTTTCTTTGCACTCACTTTTTATTATCTTACCTGTCGTCCACAAAAAAGTCGTGACCTAGTTTGTCGTTCTTTTTTATCTTTACAGAAAAAAAAAACAGCGTAAATTCCCAGCAATCAAAATTGCGAATACGAAGAAAAAAAGAAAGAAACTTGTCTCCTTGTTTGAGAAGATCTTCTTCGACGAAACGAAAAGTTTGAACGAAAAAGAGAGTAAAAGTTTCTTTGTTTTGTTGTTGTTACTCCTTCTCAATGGCAAAAAAAAAAACGAAACAAGGATGGTTTCTTCTTGGGTTTTTTTCGTTTGTTTGTCGAATATATAAAGGGAAAGAATCGATGATCATTTCGATGGTAAGATTCATTTTTTCGTCGTTGTGACAAAAAAAAACTTTGCTTGAAAATTTCGACAATGATTTTTTTGAAATCGATTCTAGTGGTGATCATTGCTGGCTTCACATTGGCTACAAATTCCACAAACGATGATAATCCAACAACGACAACGGCACCAACCACAACCGTAATCTATGATGATTCTCGTGGTCGTTCAATGTTTAACGATGATGATCAACAACTACCAAGACAAGGACGTATTATTAATGATGAAAAAATTTCAATCAAAGGATTCATACCGATTGTTGGTTTAGCATCTACCAATGATAAATTATCATCAAACAATGGTGATGATAATCGAAATATTGATAAACGAAATAATCAACCATCATTATCATCATACGATGATAATGTTGATCATGAATCAATTCCACAACATCAGGCTGGACCTGAAGATCAACGATTTATTGGTGCTGCATTACAAGGTTTGATTGGAAATTTTGCCGGTGGTAATATGGTTGGTTCGATTCAAAGACCAATATCGAATCAACAACAACAATCGATATTACAACGAAAAATCGATTGTATTTGTGTTCCATTTTATATGTGTCGAAATGGTTTCCTTGTTGGTTCGGCTATCGATCCATATAATAATCTTAATCAACAACGTAAAAATGATCAACAACAACAACAACAACAATTTGATGATGATATGATTTATGCTGCAATCAATGAACGAAGTTTAGATGGTAATTCTAATCATCAAAATAATGTGAGTTATTCATTCGATTGATTGATTGATTTGAAATTTAATCAATGTTTTCCTATTCGAAAAGACAAAAAAATTCACCGAAGAAATCCTCGAACGTATGATTGGTTCGAGTTCATCATTGAATCGTCAAATGACCGATAAATGTGGCCTATTACGAACTTGTTGTCAACAACAACGATCATCATCATCGTCATCGTTTAATTTAAATCCAATGATTATGAATGATCAACAATTAAATTTTGATTATATTGGTTCAAATATACCTGGTTATGTTGGACAATCATCACATTATCGGCCAACACATCAATCACCATTGGAACAAGTTTATCATCATAATCATCATCAACAACAATATCAACCAGTACCGATAAAAGCTAATCGGCCACGACCACCACCACCTTCACATTATCGACCACCAAAAGTAATTCATTCATTACATAGTCATTCGATACCATCATATGATCATACAATTCAACCATCATTACCAATACCGATACGAAATGAACATTTACCACGACCATCATCGAATTTGGCATATCAAAATTGTGGCCAAAGACAATCCATAGGTATTAATGGTCGTGTACAGAATCTTAACTATCATCAATCATCAACAGAATTTGCTGAATTTCCATGGCAAGTTGCCATATTAAAACGTATCGGTCCATCCGATAATCTTTATGTTTGTGGTGGTGCATTAATTAGTTCGGGTTTTATTATGACAGCTGCTCATTGTATTAAAAAGTATGTATTGTTTTTGTTCTGTGTACATCCTTATCTAATCACGAAAAAACTTTTTTAAATTCTTTTAGATTTCAGGCACAAGATTTAAAAATACGTTTAGGTGAATGGGATGTACATCGTGAAGATGAATTCTATCCATATGTAGAGAAAAATGTTGAAGAAATTTTTATTCATCCAAATTTTGTACCACGTAATCTAATGAATGATGTGGCCCTGCTGAAATTAGATACCGAATTAGATTTAAGTCAACATCCACATATATCACCAATTTGTATGCCACAATCATATGATTCATTTTCTGGTCAACGTTGTTATGTTGCTGGTTGGGGTAAAAATGCATTTGGTCATCAAGGTGAATATCAAAGTGTATTGATGAAAGTTGATCTACCAGTATTGGATACCCGAATTTGTGAAAATCAATTAAAACAAACAAAATTGGGTTATAATTTTCGATTAGATCGTTCGATGATTTGTGCCGGTGGTGAACCAGGTAAAGATGCATGTGAAGGTGATGGTGGTAGTGGATTAGTTTGTGAATCAAATGGTCAATGGAATGTTGTCGGTTTGGTTAGCTGGGGTTTAGGCTGTGGTCAAGGTGGTGTACCTGGTGTTTATACAAATGTTGGCCATATTCGTCATTGGGTTGATAAAATTATTCTACCATATTATAATAATCATCATAATCATCATAATCATCATCAGATCTCAAAATCAATTCCAAATTTTAATGAATTAATTAATGAACGAAGTTTAAATAATGAAAATCAACAACAGATACTCAATGATACAATGTTGGTAACACCGAAAATCACTGATAACAACAACAACAACAGCAATGGTACCAATATTGAAAATAAAGAAAAATCAAATTAAAATTTTGTATTTTGTAAT
>ERZ500997.298-NODE-298-length-13680-cov-6.952954_pt1 | contig 13680 bp, 13 predicted proteins | sample MGYA00248826_ERZ500997 | MGnify/ENA primary metagenome ERZ500997 (study PRJEB25958, sample SAMN03398524) | human skin metagenome | study: EMG produced TPA metagenomics assembly of the Human Skin Microbiome Metagenome (human skin metagenome) data set.
AGAACTACAGTAAATAAACGACGCATATATGCGTCGCTGGTAGCGAACGCGTTAAAAAAAAAATTTGGATCGAAATATTTTTCTTTCAATTTTTTTTTTTTTTTTTTTTTTTTGGTAGATGTGACTGATAACAAGGATCGAGTCATAGGTTATCGTGAAATGGTAGTGGTGGCAGCTGTATGTTGGTTTTTTTTGGAACGATCCAACACCACCAACCATCATCATCATCATCATCACGAAGACCAAAATCCTATTAGGATTCATTTCTAATTCTGTGCACACTACAATACATCAACATTGTCTCATCGGTAGAAAATGGGAAAGCTTGATTTAGTCGAATTTCAAACATATATAAAAATAATGCCGGATTCCATAGACCAAGGTTCGAGAAATGAGATCCATTTCAGGAACAAAAAAAAAGGACTTTATTAATTATATTTTGACATACATGGATAAATACAGGAATATAAAAACACATTTTCTATGTTTTCAAATAGAAAACTCAAACAAATGGCTGACCATTGGTCAGGCTACATACTACTAATCACTTTCGAATATTGTCCAGGATGACTAACAACAACTAAAAATGTCTACTATCAATGAATAGAGTTGAATTTATGGACCAACTGATATGAATGAAAAAAAAACAGGACATTAATTGTCGCTTAAAGGTGGAGTTGTTCTATGAAAACAAAAAAAAAATTATATTGTTGGTCAAAATATAAGGCAGATGGAATCGTTGAATTGAATACATATGGCAAAAATTGAACATTTTATTCTTTGAAAAAAAATTGATTAAAAAAACTTTTAGGATGGTCAATTCGGCTAGACGCCTATGGCAATCTCAATAAACCATATGGATTTTTTAATGAATTTTGACAAGGTCTATTTGAGAATGAATGATAAATGTCATCATGATTCGTCATGATTATTTTTTTTTTTTGTAAAAAAATAACAAGGAATGATTGACTATGAAAATAATTAAACAAAATGAATTCCATAAGTTTAAAGGAGACACAGACTGAATATTTCATCAAAAAGGGTGTATGTTACCGGTGGCAAATTTACATAGCCAGAAAAAAAACTTTCTTTCCGCAAGAATTTCATCAAATGAACCATACAAAACAAAATAACCATGGAAAAACCCCAAACAAACAGGTGAAATTAATTATACGGCACTTTTTTTTCATTTGTTTGTTTCAAGTTAGACAAGCAATATGTTTCCAGTTTCCCTGGATAGAAAAAAAAACTGTTAAATATTTACTATTTATAACGAAAATATTATATATCTGGCAAATTAAAAAAAAGGAAATCAAAACAATATAAACAGAAAAATATGGCAAACAAAAATCGTTGAAAGAAACATCATAAGCAAACACATGAATATAATATCAAGCGATGAAAACATAATAGAACCAAAAAAACTACAGAAAAGTGGTAAAAATTCTATAAAGAATGTAAATATACAAAGTACAAGAAGCAATAAACATAGATGAAATTCAAGAAACAAATGAATGGGATAGAATTTTCTAGCTTATTAGAACTTATTTGCATAACGATGATACAAATATACAACAGAATAGAAACAGAGGAAAAAAATGGAATACCCTATTTGAAAAAGAGAGAGAGAGAGAGAGAAAGAAAAATATTCCATTGAGTTTCCTGTTTCTAGACCTATCGAAATAGATATTAAATTTGAATTGAAAACAAAAACGATAACAGATAATGATAATAAACATCAGTGCGTGTGTGTTTTAGTATGTTATCAGTGAATATCATCGATTCTAGCAACAACAACAAAAAAAAAACAAACGAAAAAGATCATTGAAGCAAACTTGATATCCCATTAGTATTTCCATATGTTGTTGTTTTCTGTACGTGTCAGAATATTATTCATTTGGAAATAATTATCATCATATATGAAAATAACGAAAAAAAATGCATATGATAGATCCATTTGAGCAAATTTTCACACACACACACAAAACAAAATGATTCATACAGAATGGAATTCAATTTGTATATTTGGTACTTTATCACCGAAAAAAAAATTAATTCAAGATTCAGCAAACGATAATTAGCATCTGGAAATAATAATAATCAACATCAACAACAACAAAAAAATCAGTCAATCAAAAATAATGAATATAATCTGGTGAAATTCCCACAGTCATTATTAACTGGTGAAGAAGAAGAAATCAAAGTCAAAGCAGTGGAACAAAAAACCTGGTGAATTGAAAATTTCAACGTGAAATGAAAAAAAAGTGTCAAAACAATTTTGATCCATTGTCAAGTTTTATTTCTATAAAGAAAACTTTTTTTTTATCATAATAATCTCTCATAATTCTTCAGTTTCGGTGATGAAAATTTTTATTTCTCACTATAGTAATGTTGTCATCAACGGTTGAAATCATCGGACAACATGATTTTAGAATGAAAGAAAAAAACTTTAATCGAGTTAATGCATTACATTAAAATTAACCGTCAAGAATATTATCAACAACAACAACAACAACTATTTCAAATTAAAATTCAGTGACAACTTTGAACTTAATGTATATAAAGTGAAAAAAAATGATCAAGAATAATTACCATAATGAGAAATATTATTCGAGCAAAAAATAAAAATTAGCCTCATAATAATCTTTGGTTGAAAAGATTATATATGGAATTTAGCATAAAATTAGCTCTATTATTTATAATTTCTTTCATGTTTTAAAAGGATTCCAACACTTGGAAGAAGTGAAATGAAGTATGTGTTTCAAAAACAATGTTGAATCATTCGAAACATATCACAGAGATGGAGAGCACACCAAAATTATCAACTATAGCAAGCAAAATACATTTATTTTACTGGATTTTGTTAATTGTAAACTTTGAAATCAAAAAAAAACTAGCTAACTAACCGAAAGCAAGATGAAAACAGATTTTTTTCTTCCAGATTATGTCAAATTTAAGATAGATAGAAATATATACAATATTCTTGTTTGACTTTTGTTTTAATATGTACCAAAAATAGGAAAAAAAATAACAATTTTACTAATGAAAATGGATCACACAAACACACAATGGAAAGGCTTGTATCATTTCTTTCATATTTTTTTTTTGTTTTGTTTCGTTTCAAGCAGGAAGAAGGGATATGAAAAATAAGCACAATCACATTCGGTTTCATCATATTATAACACACAATAAAACAAATAATAGTAAAAGCATCATCATCATTCTTTAAATGATGATGATGATTAAGATGGAAAAGGTTCTATAGGAATGATGTGTACAACTAACTATTAATGAAACCAACGAAACGAAACGACAAAAAAAAAAAGAAACAAACGGAAACGACACACACACATATATACAAATTATCAAGAAAAAATCTTTCCGAAAGATATTAATGTTCTTAAATAATATGAAAAAAAAAGTTCAGAATCCAGAAAAGTAAAAATCTATATAAGTCATAAGTAATAGTTATTTGAAATATTTTTAAGGTAGTATTAGATGTCGATATATCAGATTGTTTTCGATGACAACATTCCCTTTTTTTGAAATGTCAAATTATAAATTGACAACGACAACGACAACAACAAAAAGTTTGCTCTGAATGTAAATTGAATTTCTTTCTTTTTTTCTTTATTTTAAAATTTTGAAAATTTGCTGAACAAGCAAAAAAAAAAAAAAAATGAAAAAAAAAAACAAAAAACAAAAAAAAAATTTTTGGGGGGGATAAGGGGGGAGAAAAATAAAAACTTTTAAAATTTTGAAAATTTTCAAAAAAAGAAAAAAAAAAAAAAAAAAAATGAAAAACAAGTATGTTATGACCAGTTAGCATAATCGACAACGACAAGAATCAGGGGATGAAAAACATTCATTTCAATGGGATTGTTGTTGTACACAATATTCTTGACTTTCATCCACTTTCATCATCATCATCATCCGTGAATAAAATTAACTCTGTAATGATTTATACAAGTAAAAACATGAACTGAATGAAAAATTAAATGATAATTCCAAAGAAAAACCACTCTTACATCAATTGTGTTCGTATATGAATGATTCATTGATTGAATGACAAGAAGAATTCTTTTATTTTGAGTGAATGAAATCATCATAAACAATTAAGATGAATATTAGAATGCTGAAAATGATTATACTTACATAATGAATGGCCAGATGTAAATGATGATGATAATGATGATGATGACAATGTTTGTGTCATCACTATAATTTGAAGATGAATAAGATAGAATATGATGATAAATGAAAGAATTGAATGATTAAATGATGGCACTAAGTTGAACATTCTTGATAATGAGATCGGATTGATATAATTCTCATCGGAAGATAATGATTTTCTTCGCGTTCGAAAATTCGAACGTTGATGATGATGATGATGATGGTGGTGGTCATGATAACGGCTGTATCGATGAAAAGCCATTTTGAATAATTTTTTTAAAATTAAATATGGCAATCACCAAACTTAGAATCGTTATAGTTATTCTATGTTTTTTCAATAAGAATCATTATTTTTATCCACATTTTTTTTGAATGGCACCCAGAATAAAAATCCAAAAATAATACACATCCAGGCATTCAGCACCCTTCGTTTAAAATGATGACGATGAGTCAACCATTCGTCATGACCAAAACCAAACACCGTATCAACATCAACATCATAGGGGTCAGACACCGTCACATTAATTCAATGTTAGTCAATTTTATTCCATAACAATCGTTGTATTTATTTTCAATTTTCATCACCAAAAAAAAACATAATCAGATTTGGAACCACCACCAAGCAAGCTAGACGACTCACTGAACGAAAGCTCAGGGATAAAAATTGGTGAACCAAAAAAAAAACCCCAAAAAAACAACGAAAAAAACGTTCATAGGTTCATCACCATTTATACACGCACCAACATTGAAATAGACAGAGTCGGTCATGTCATGTCGTATGTTCATTCGAACCTAACATGATGAAAAACAACAACAACAAGGGACGCAAACAGAAAGAAAATATAAATGGAAATAATATTTTTCAAACAGCCGCGATGATGTTGGTTGGTTGTGTAAGTTGAAATTCAAGTTTATTCGGTTACCGCCATTACTTGAGGCGCGCAAGGCAAACAAAAACTGAATCTTTTCATTTTATTCATGCATATATTCCGTTCATTCATAAACACAGATGGAGCAGAACTGCTCATCATCAACAAAATATCATCCAATGAAAGCATGGTTATCAAATGGTGAATGAACGGATCTGCACAGAGAGAATATGAATTGTGGTAGTGGTATTTTTGTTTATAAAAAAAAATTTGATGAAAATCGGGTAGTGTATACACAAATACGCTTATTTAATTTGCAGTCAACAGTATTTAGATGGCATTGTAACCGAGGTTAAATAATTAAAGCGCGTAAATTTAAATCTTTCAATTTTCTTTTTTGTTGAAAAATTGAAAAAATAAAATCTTGATTCGTTATAAATTATGATTTTTTTAATCTTTTCAAATAAAAAATAATATATAATAATAATGATTTTATCTGAATTGGTCAAATAAAAATTGTGATAGGTTTTCGTTCCGGGAAATTTTTATGGTGGTAAAAAATCGATGATTATTGATTAACACATTCGAGAAAAGAGAGCAAAAATGCAATATTTATAATAATGATGAGAAGAATTTATGAATCAATTGGCTGCTCATTCCATGGTGGGATCAGGAAAAGATATTTTGCTACCAAAAAATTATTTCCTGCTAAAAGCAAAATGAAATAAAAGATGAATGAATGATTCAATGATAATGATGACTTGTTTTGAAGTGCAATGTATGGGCTATTTTTTTCCGGCCAGACGGCCGCTTGTACGTGTTGTTTGTCGAGTAGGAATTGGAGTTGATGTGGCTTGGGGCGAGGGTGGACGACCGCTTGATTTTGTCGCAACGGTTACAGTTGAAGGAGAGGAAGATAATGACAATTCGATGGATGGCTCAGGAGATGGGGATCGACGAGGTGATCTGCACGACAAAACCAAAAATCAGAGGTTTACTCAAATTTTGTGACATCAACTTACTTGTGAGCTATACGAGCTGATTTGCGTGGTGGTGATCCATCGCGATTTGAAGGTGATGATGCTTGATTGGGAGTATCGTTTTTATTCACTACCGCAGTTGATGAAGGTACAGGTTTGGATGGAGGACGACCACGACCACGTTTTTGTCCTCCACTGGAGGCAGAATCACCAACAGATTCTACAGTGTTTGAAGAAGTTCGATTAATTTGTTGTGGCTGTTGTTGTTGATCGTCACCATCATCGAAATCATATTCTGATTTTTCATTGATCAAAGTATGGTCATCTGACTTTTCTTTTTCAATATCATCAATATCGACGCTGGCAGTCACATTTATATCGTTATTATTAACTGCATTACTTGTTGACGGTACCGATTGATTGGAATCATTTTCATTATCTGAACACATTACAATTTGCTGTTTTCGTGTTCTAGAACCAGTCGTATTCGATTGTTGTTGAATCAATGAATTGTTGGAATTATCATTTTGATCGACCAAACTTGACTCATCAATAAGATTATCGTTATTCAAAGAATGTTGTTGTTGATGTTGATTTTTTGCTGATTTTCCGCTCTTTTTATTTTTACCAGAATTTGACTGTTTCGAAATTCATGATTAATAAGTCAAGAATAAAAGCAAAAGAATTATATTATTCTTACCTGTGAAAATGATTTCGATAAACGGCCTAACATTTCTGTTTCAAGACCACAACGTTTCGGTGGTTGAAATTGCATTTCAACGGGCAGATAATTTTTTGTTAAATTGTCAGCATTAGAAGAGGCGGTAAAATATTTTCCTGGCAAACTAGGTGGCACAGGAAATTCTTTGAGCAGAAAATTTTGCGTTTTACATATGACTAGGCCCATTGCCAGATCAGCTACTGCATATATTTTATGATTGACAATTGTGGCCAATTTAACAACGTTAGGATCATTATTAGATGCTTTCACCTGTGAAGCGGTCACACGATCTACGCACTGTTTTATATTTTCGAATGTTTTTTTAAAAAATGAAAACGAATAAAGTTCGTTTTTCAATACCAATGGTTCCAAAACAAACCAAAGACATTCTGTTTTAGCGAAAAAGAATGAGAAATGAGCAAGAAAAAACTGAATAAATGCAAACCTTTGAGTTTTTCCAATTGATCAATATCATCGTGCTGAGTGAAGAATGGCATATTAGCCAATAGATGTATGACAAATGGCATGACACATTCAGGTACAACGCTTTTCAAATTTGGGGTCAATCGTGATTTAACAATATCACGCCGTTTTACCATATTCAAATGTAAAAAGGTTTTCATCTTATTCCTGAACACATTATTTTCAAATATTCCACCCAGTGAAAAATAAGCCAAAAATTCAAGTCCCAAATTCAATGACATAAGACCTTTGTTTAATTTGCTAAGAAACTTTTCGCGAACAAATTCCTGGGGATCAAGTAAAACAGTTGCCAAACAATGCCATTGATGAACGGACATTATATCCAATGTTGATGTCGACTTTTGAAACACAGGCTCATTATTCGAAGAAATTGATGAAAGTGCATCATTAGAAGCAATCTTTATCATGGCCAATGCAGCCGTAAGTTTGAGAAATGATTTCTCCACAACGGTACCGGCACGGTCATTCTCGTTCAAATCGCCACCATTTTTAATAATCGTCTTCAATAATTGAAAAGCATTGGACGCAGCTTTCTGATAGGTACCTAGTTCATGATTTTTTAGAAAAATTCTTTTTTTAACTAAAAAACTTACTGTTTGCATCTGCCTGATTTTCTTGTATGACCAAAATTGAATTTAATTTCAGACCAAAAATCCATCGAACCAGTAATTTGATACCTTCATGTTTAGCTTTAACTTCATCGCTTAGAAATTCATAAATTGAATTAAGATCATTATTATGATCTTTTTCGTCCTCAGACTTTTGCAGTGTTTCGATTTCCAATTCTGTTCGTATATCTTTTAGTAACAATCCTTGTACGATAAATTTCTGAACAATAGAACGTAACATTTTCGGAAAAAATAAATGACCACCATTTACAGCGATCATACCAAGTGCAACTAAATGAAAACGAAAATATGGTGTAGATTCTAAAGAAAGACCGGCCTCTTTGATCTTGTCGATAATATCGCCATAAATCTTGATCTTTTCATTCTCATCCAATATGATCGAATTCAAACATTTGATAGCATATTTGGCTTGTTTTGTTGTCGAAGCTATATCAGAATATTTATGCCATTATTGAAAAAATTTCATTAAATTTTATTAAAAATCATTACCGTTGAGGATAAATTTATCGATTAAACGAGTGACGAAATCTTCGTTTTCTGCCCACCAAGGAATGATTGTATTTTCCATAGTATCTGAATCAGAAAAAGCAGTTGCACCTATATTGGTCAAAATTTGTAAAACAATTTCGGCCACTTCAGGATTTCCATCGCATTGCCATAAAAAGGGCAATAGATAAGTGTTGAAAATATCTCGGCCATAGAATAAAGCAGGAAAAACGACCGATAAAATCTGAAAATCAACAAGACAAATATAGACTATCATTAACTCAAATAAATATGACTTACTTCAATCAGTTGTAATCCACGAATAGCAGAATTATGCAAGCCCATCTGGCCATCCAATTCTCCATCGCCAATCAATGAATCGGAAACATAGTTGAATATCATCAGTAATCCTTGATGATCAATCATAATCGGGGCAATTCGTTCCATTAGTTGTTTAATAATCATATAGAATGAATTTGTCTGAACGGGAAATCCAAGAGATTTGAGGATCTCGCGGACGGAATTTTCGATTGTGGCCGAAGATGCTGGTGGTACATATTTTCCATCTTCAGTCAATTGTATAAATGAAGCCGATGTAACGATCATATTCATATGTTGCTTAGCTGTTACGTTTGTTTCAAGATTCTGGCACAATTTATTTATATATTCCTCTGCTTTTACAGGTTCGGTGAGATTTTTTGCAACCAATGAAACTTTTTGCTTCAAGATCATATCTTTATCTTCAATTTTTTCCGTTCGGCAAATAATGTCCATAACATCTTTCATCTGTCGACGAACAGCTTGTTGTTGACGAAGAAGTTCATTGAATGCACGAGAAGCACGAGCATCAATCGAACAATAAAACATGTACAGTGCCTTCATTCGTTGAGAAAGATTTAACGAAAAAGGAACCAAACAGGTGTGAACGATTCGTTCGACCAATAATTTGTCTTCCAATTGTGCTTGATAATAATTGTGCATACACTTATTCTTGATCCAGCTCAGCATTCGCAATGAAGCCTGTGCAGCTTCTGTAGATTCAGGATCTGATTGGTGTGCAGCAGCCGATGTGGATATATGATAATTGTATTGTTTATATAACTGCGCCATACCCAACAACGCTTCACGACGAATTTTGAATTTTTTGTCCAGGGTTCGTTCTTTGACGAAACCTAACAAATCTTCATTAATATTTTCAATTCCTTTTTTACCGGCACTAACAATAGCCATGACAACTTCATAGCGAACATTTTCATCAGCATCATGCTGTCGTTGTCGCAACTGTTCAGTTATATCTTGTCGCAAATCTTTATGATGCACGAGAAAGTGCATAGAATATTGACAGCAGCGAACTCGTACCGAAACGCTGATATCTCTAAAACGTCCAAGAAATTGTTTCCAAGCTTCGGGAAAATTTTTGGCCAAATCTGAATTACGATCAGAAAATAGACGAGCCAGAAGTTTAGTGTATTCACAACGCTCTTTTTCTTCGTTTGTTTTCAATTTGAATTCGATATGTGGCAAAAGGCCGTTGACAATATTTGGACAGATTTGATTCAATTCATAAATTAAATCACATATCTGAGCTACTTCGATCGGGTTTGAATTGGATTTATTCTTGCGAAATTTTTGCTTCAATTCAGTCATTTCTTCGTCCTCATTTTCACCGTCTGAAACGTCACCATTTTCGTTTACACCACGTGTTATCGCTTTAGAGAAAAATGACGATATATAAGGTTCCAATGTGCTACTTGTCTTATCAAGGATTTGGGATGCTAACCAATAGGCCTGTTTGTTAGTCGACTTTTTTGGATCGATAATCTGCATCAAGATAATCTGCAACAATTTCGTCGAAACTGTATCCGATTCAATTATCAACGGTTTCAAAACGTCTAACATAAAATTTTTGACTTTTTCACTATGATTCTCATTTACAATCTAATTAAGGGGAAAATGATCAAATTCAGGGTATTTTTTTCCTAGCCAATTATGAACTTACCTTGAACATTAGTGAGAATAGTTCGCAAAAAATTTGTTGAGAATCTTCCAGTTCGATACAAATATTGAATGATTTAACCCAGGCAAGATTTTCGAGAAGATAGAAATAACGTTTAAATGTAGCATCTTTCGGATCTTGTAGCCCTTTTAACTGTTGAATGAAAAACATGAATATTCTTTTGATTATATCTGCTCGATCATATGGAGCATTTGGTGCAAACACACGAAATACATCAGCAATGGAACAGGCGACCAACAATCGAACATCGCGTGATGAATGTTCAAGAAAAAAGTCACTGGCTGTCAATTATAAAAATTAAACCGTCATTATGAATATCATATCAGAAATGAATATTACCCAGATATAGTGCCAGTGGAATGTAGATTTTATTATTCTCTTCCTGTGACATTTGTTGAAATGCCATGGCAATATCCTTGAGCCTATGCAGAAATAAATTGAAAATTTAAAAAAATTGAAATTATCATTTTGAAATTATGAGCCCTAAAAGAATAAAGAGATGGCGCCATTTAGTTTGAATCAAAGCGGTTATATACAAATCGATTTGATGCAACAAAAATAATTTCCGACAACAATTCCATCAAAAGAATTCGATCAATTATCGAATGATCGTATACATTCGAAATCAAATTCAAAATTAAATTTACCTTCTGATGAGATCATCTGTGGGCAATTCTTCTGTGATCTCACGACACCCTGGAGGATATTTAAGGTCCGAACTACGTAATGCGGCTGACATTGTCGTCGTGATTGATGTTTGTGTCAGAATTACGTAATGAAGGTGATTTAAATATTTTTATGATTCTCAAATCAAAATAAACAATGAATATTTTAAATTCTGATCCATTAATATTTTGGATTTCACAGAAAATTCAATAGAAAAACGATTTTTATTGTAAAACTCGAGCTTTGCACATTCAACGATGAATTGCGAGTGCTATTTGGGGTGAAAAAGAAAGACCAATTGTAAACGGTGTTATTTTAATTGTCGCTATGAGGCGTTGTTTTTCACAAAAACTAGCGCGCTCCACTCTTAATGGCATAAAAGTGCTCGAACTATTTTGACAACAGAGTGCGCCTCTAATGCTAATGGCAAATTTTTTAAAATAAAAATTAATCAATCTATGATCCTTTTTTCACCAATTTTTTCGAATTAAAATGAATATAAGGCCTTTGAATTCGGATTGACTTATAAATTTTAATTCGATCTAAAAAGAATCAAAACAACATCGAAAAATTTGATCTAATCGTTTACGATTTTCGTCAATCGGAGCCATTTTTCTTTCCTTACCTCATTTATGAATAAATATTTTCAAGTTGTGCCGAACACACTCCTTTTGTTTGTTGCTGTTCAATATTGCATTATTCGAATTAGTTTTAGTTTTTTTTCAAATTCAATTCAATTTTTCTAAAAATTACTTTGATAATTATTCGAAAAAAATGAGCAGAGCACATCCACCTGAACTCAAAAAATATATGGACAAACGATTGTCATGTAAGTATTTTATTAAAGTTTCTTTTCCAAATAAAATTTTGACAAAAAATTCTTATAATTTCAGTAAAACTTAACGGTAACCGTCAAGTGTCCGGCATTCTACGTGGTTTTGATCCATTTATGAATCTAGTTATTGATGAAGCGGTAGAAATCAATAAACGCAATCAACAGATACCTATCGGTATGGTTGTCATCCGAGGAAACGCAGTAGTATTACTTGAATCTCTTGATAGAATCTAGTTCTTCATAATAAACTTAGATTCGTTTTTTTTTGTTGTAAATTCCTAACGCTTTTGCTTCACATAAAAATGGCATTAAAATTTTTCATCTTTTTTTGTTTTGTAATCGTCTTATTCCATGTAACTTTTTTCATCAAATCTAAATATTTTTCCGCACAATTTTGTTTAACATTCGGATGTTATTCTTATCTTGATTGTAACGATGTTCAATTCATGAATCCAATACGTATTTTGGCTAGAGGAACGGTTAAAAATATCTGGCTAATCGAATGGAATCATCAACCATTGGTTATGTCAACATTAACAATAAATGATTTCAAAGAAGATTTTCAAGCAAACATTGAAAACCTAAAAAAATTTCGAAGTGAAAATTATCGTTTCATTATCGAATTGCTTGGTGTATGTGGAAATTCAATATTCACTCCATACTATTTATATGGTGATATGAACAATTTGCGTGAGATTTTAAATGCACAAAATTCCAATTTTGCCAATCGTTTATCATATTGCATTAGATATGTTGAAATTTTACATTTTTTACATCAGAATTATATGGTTATGTGTGATTCAAATGATCTGACTAAAACATTATCACAATATTTAATAACAAATGATGACCGTTTGATTATCATTAATGATATGGATGCTTTGCCACAAACTATTAATGGATCAATCAAATGTGGACATCGACCTATTTTCGGAGAATTCTCAGCACCCGAACAACGATATCCAAACAATGAAGGTTATGATCATAAAACTGATATTTGGAAAGTGCCCGATGTTTGCCATTGGATTATTAATGATGGTAGAAATTCTAAAAGCATATCTTTTCAGCTACGATTACTTGATTGGATTCATCAAAAATGTAAATCTTTGAAACCCGACAAACGTCCCGAAACAATTGAAATTGTAAAATTTTATAAACTAATTTTCTCAATGTTAAATAAATAAAAAAAAATCTTGAAAAAAAATTATAGCAGAGCGTGGTTTCGATCCACGGACCTCTGGGTTACGAATCTCAAGCATTCGAAAGTAGAATATTCGAAGAAACTTTTGATGTATGGGCCCAGCACGCTTCCGCTGCGCCACTCTGCTCACATGTTAGAATCGTCTCTTGAACCGATTTTTAAATGAAAACAACGATTTTCAAATCGAATTTCAAAAAAAAAAATCAAACAACATCAATAAAATTCCAATTTCAGAAAATTCAAAAAAAAACCGAAAACTTGCAAAGCAAATACCACCATGTTTCACAAAATGAGCTTTTATTTTTTAGCATTCTCAATATAAAGAAAAAAATGAAATTTCGAATTTAATAAAATTAAAAATTCTTGAAAAATACAGTGGTAACTTCAATTAGCGATAACTTCTTTGATAAACCGAAGTTAACTTTAGATTAAATCTGTAAGGTTAATCTATAAATTATATTAATTCCTTTTTTTTGACAGAATCCTGAATAATTGTTTTTTTCCTTATATCTCATTTGAAAATATTTTTTAAAAAAGAATGGATTATTATCGCAAAACAAATTACCAATGTTAATCAAAATACGATTGTCGTTTCTTTACAATTAATCCAATTCGATTCA
>ERZ500997.299-NODE-299-length-13658-cov-6.178343_pt1 | contig 13658 bp, 14 predicted proteins | sample MGYA00248826_ERZ500997 | MGnify/ENA primary metagenome ERZ500997 (study PRJEB25958, sample SAMN03398524) | human skin metagenome | study: EMG produced TPA metagenomics assembly of the Human Skin Microbiome Metagenome (human skin metagenome) data set.
TTTAATTGTTGATTTTTTTGATGATAATATTACGGAAAATGTTGCACCATTATCAATATTAATGGAAAATGTACAATTTTGTATTGTTGATCATTCAGTACGTGTACCACCAATATTATTCACTATACCACAAATGTCAATCAATCGTAATCGTGAAAATAAATGGATTGTTGAAACATTGAAAATGTCTAAAGGTAATTTTGAATGATTGATTGAATGATGATTATTAACCTTTTTTGTTTTTTTAAAATTATAGATATTCCATCGACAAATCGATTATTATTACAACATCGAAAAATATTTGAAAGAAATTTGATTGTCGATATTGTTGAATTGGTACGTGAACAAGATCGGCTTTTATCATCGCCATCGAAATTATCTGATAACAACAACAACGACGATACACAAGAAATAATGAAACAAATTTTAAATCAAAAAGAATTACTATTAGCCGAAATTGAATTATTAAGAAAAGAAAATGAACAATTGAAGAAAATTGTTGATAATAATAGTCACCATCACCATCAACAACAGGTGAATAGAATCACAGCACAAACCAAAAAAAATTAGATAGAAAACAATGATCAACAGATCCTGTGATATTTATATGAAAATTGTCAAAATTATTTATACATAGATTCCAGAGTTTTTATTTTGGAATGAAATAAAATTGGATGGGATTAATTTTTTGATGCTCAAACAAACTAATCTTAGTTGTTTTTTTTACCTTACCGTAAAACATTAACAGGTCGCGGATTATCGAATGAATTTTCAAACCATCATTGTGATTCATCTGCGCAAACATAGATGTCTCTGATTACCATTCCATAATTTTTGTTTACCTGTGTGTGTTTATTTTCGACGTAGTATTTTAAACAGAAGTTTTGGTTTGGTTTTTTTTTGAAAAAATCAAAATATTAGACAAAAATTGTTGAAAATGACCAACGATAATGTTAAAAACGATAATGATTGCCGCAATAGCAATCTTTCACCAAAAGAACGTTTGGAAATGTTTCAATCATCTATTCAACAATTAGAACAGCAAAGTGAAATTAAAAATGTTCGTCAATTACTTCATGAACGATATATGCAAAGTAAAGCTGAAAACCAAGTAACAAACAATCAAACTGAAGAAAAAGTTTCCAAAGATGTTAAGAAATCTAATGATGGTGGTGGCGGTAATCGAATCAAAATTGGACGACAAATGGCTCGAGTTTTTCGATTCGAAACTGGCAATAATAATAATCTAAGAAATCGTCGAAATCCACGTCATCAACCAAATGAAGCTCGTGAACATGAAATTGATCCATTATTGAATGATCCAAATGTTCTTTTTGAAAATTTTGCATTCGACAACAATAATGATGATCGGGCCGAATTTCGTGATTGGGATGATGATGATGATAACAATGAACATCATAGGCCAGATTTACCATTCTTTCCGGATCAAGCTCAAGATGGCGATGATGAAGATGATGATGATAATGATGATTCATTTCGATCACTTATTCTTAGTACATTTCGACTATTAACCTGGCGTCAATGGTCATTTTGGATAATATGTTTAACATTGTATGCAACTGGTCAATGGCAAGCAAATCGTTATGGATTTGGTGCACCATTCTTAATGATATCATTACTTTTGTTCATCATTATCAATTTACGACGTAAAACACCCGGTGAATTAAGTGCATATTCAGTTTTTAATCCAAATTGTCGTCCGATTGCATCGGTAGCTTCGAATGATCAACCAAGAGAACAAATTCTACTTGGATTTGGACCATTATGACCAACTAACCTTCCGAAAAAAACAAACAAATTCCATTATCATAACCACAAAATTGTGATATATTTATGAATTTTTTTTTATTTCAATAATTTTAATGATTCTATTGTGGCCATTAATTCTTTATATGATTTTAATGAATCAATATCTATGGCCAGTTTTTCTTGCAACTAGAAAATTAAACAAAACAAATGAATTATTAAAAGAGAAAATAATATTTCCAAACTTACCTGTTTGCCCAATGTTGTTACATCATAATAAATCTGTAAGCGTATTTTATCATCATCAGACATGTTGGATGATTGATTGGCAGCCACCATTGTCGAATTACTAAATCCTTTATGTTTTTTTAATTTTTTTAAACTTTCTTCAGTTTTCTGTACCGAAGTTAATACTTCTAATGTTAAATGTTTATAATGTACAGTTAGATCGTTTAGTATGTCTAATAAACATTGATTAGTGTTGATCATCATCGTGTTGGTTGAATCATTATTTTGGTTGCCCAACATTCCCATACAATCAATCAATTGCCGTAGACATTTATCCACATAGTTAGATGCTTCTTTTGGTTTTTCTTTATTTGTTCGTCGATATAATCGTGGTATATCATTCACCTGATTCAACCAAATTTTACATTCGTTAACAATTTCATTACGCATTAACAAGATTAATTTATCGATAGATTTCGTACGAAAATTGGTAACAAATTCATCGAATGAACATCGAAGAGAACCTTCTGAAATTGATTCATGATTATTGGATAATCGATGAATTAAACTGCTCCGGTAATAATTTAACCAAAATGGTTCAATCAAATCGGTGAATAATTTTGTTGTTTCATTTAGGAATAAATTTGAATCCGAAATCAAATAAATCAATGTTTGACGAATTAATCGTTTCGTATCGCCATCATTATTTATCATTGATGATTTGTTCAAATTGGCCATAATTTTTGCCAAATCAATTGTAGCCATCCAGGTGGTAAAACGAGACAATACTTTTAGCGATAATTTCCAACAATAAATAAACATATCACCAATATTATTTTGATTTTTGGATTTTGGCCAACAATCAATCAAATGATCATAAATCATTTTTGTGACATTCATTCGATATTGATGATTTTGATTTTGTTGATGATCAATTTTATCGTTGATAGAATAACCCAATTGATCGAAACGATTTTCCATATCCGAAGATAATCGTCGTAATTTCATATGAAAATAAACATTTAGCTTGAATTTTGATTTCAAACGTTTAAAGCTGGATTGTTGTTCAAATTGAAACATCCGATCCGACAGTGAGGTTAATCGAACAAATTGTTCAACAAATTCGAATGTTTGAAAATAATTTTGTTCAAATTGATCTAGATCGGATAAATCCAATAAGATTGGTGATCGTATCAGAAACAGATCAACAAATGGATTCCAAATAATCGATTGAATTAAATTGAATTTAAATGATTCAAATTGTTTTGTATTGATCAAAACATTGATCCATAATGACCATTCGTTTTCAATCAAATCGATTGTTCGATTGAATATTGTTGCCACTTGATTGCTGTTGGAAATTATCTCCTGAAAACCAGGTTGTACAATATGAGTTCGAATCACTCGTTCTAATTCTTTTTGATTTTGACCATCAATCAAATATAGTGCAAATATTTGTTCCAAAGCCAGGCTTATATTTAAGGTGATTTGTTCATCTTTCGATCGATCAGTGTTGATAAGAAATAAAAGTTCATTTTCCAAATATTCATGGAATTGTTGAGTCACTTTTTCAAAACGATTTCGAAGATTTTGAAGAAACGTTTGATTGGTTTTGGTGGTCTCATTCGACGACCAAAGACAATCAAAATTGATATTCAATCGAGCGATTAAAGTAGAATTTTCACCTAAACCGGGATAAATTTCTGATCGTTTAGCTTCGAAATCGTTTTGATATACAGAAATTTTTGATTCAATTCGTTCATGATTGGTTTCGATTCGATCTAGATAATCAATAATTTCCAATAACATTGATAGTTTACGTTTATTTTCACGAATTTGTTTCAATCGATCATGTTTGGCCGTAATCAAAGTGATTGTTTCATTTGTTTTGGATCGAGCCAAATCGGTTTCATTTTTAAATTTCAATACCGGTGTTTTAATATTCTTGATTAATTTATCAAAACTAACCAAATTGGCCGAAAGATTAACAAATTCAGTATAATCAGCATTTATCAAATTAACCATTGATTGTTTGAGCAATTTTAGATAGGCACTTAAATGTTCTTTCAATATTTCCAATGATTGTACACGTTTACTATTACGGCGAACAAAACCATCAACACTAAATGTTTCGCTAAGAAAATTTTCATCAACAAAACAATAATAATCCGGAACATTCGGTATGAATGTTTCACGTTGTTGTTGTTGTTGATCACAACTGATCGATTGCTGATTCAATTGATGAATTTCATTCATTTTCGATGTAAAAAAATGTTTTGTTTTTGTTTTGAAAAATAAACAAAAAACAAACACGATTTTCAACCTCACGGCAACAAATTTTACCGAATAAAACGACTACTGCCATCTATCGTTCGAAATAAGCAAAAAAAAAATTCATTCGAAAAAAAAATTTTTATTGGAAAAAAAGTAAAAAGAAAATAATCATCATTTAAATTTAACACTTTTAACTGATCGAACATTAATACCCGTCATTTCACCACCATATTTTTGTAATTCTTTCCGTGGTAATCGTACCTGTCCTTTACGTCGGATGACAGCTTTTTCATATTTCTTTCGATATTTTACTCGTGGATTTCTTTGTTCACGTTTTCGTTTCGGTGTTAGACCTTTATTCTTTTCCATTTCATAGGTGATGGCACGTTTTTCTTCTTCTTCTCCGGTTGTATCGTTTTTCATCAAATCATCATCATCCGATTCCGAGTCATCCATGAAATTCATAATCGACTCGAAATCCATGTTTTGATCGACTATTGAATCTTGTTGTTGTTCGGCGATAATGTCTTCTTCCTGAATAAATCGAATTGGTCGTTTATTTCTGATCGAATCTAATGCAAATTCAATTTGCCGTGTGAATTCCACATTCATTTCAATCCAATCATCCAATTGTTTAATTAATTTTTTATATGTAAATAAACGTTTAATAATTGGATGATCTTTTACTGAATGTCGATCGGCTGAATTACATTTCATTGATGAATAAAGCGAAATATGTGCCAAATAATTTGTCAATAAAATCAAACGTAATTTAAGAATGTTTAATGCCTGTGGATTCGAATCTTTTGATTGAGCAAATTCGAATACTAATGGTTGAAGTTTATTGCGAATTTCATTCCAATAATTTTCAAAATCATTTTTTAATAGGTCTAATTCGGGTGATTCTTGTTTTAGAATGGTCAATTTTTGTTCTTTGGTTAGGCCGATTGGCAAAGTTTTGATCGTTGATTCCACAGTTTGTTGCTGTTGCTGCTCAACAATAGTCGGGGATAATTTTTCCGATTTTGGTCGAATATTTTCCAATAATAAATCGATGCCCAAATCTTGATCACTAATCGATTCAAGTAATCGTTTTTGGATCTGTAATGCTTCTTCTTCTTCATATTGTGCTAGATCTTGATCACGTTGTTTTTGACTACGATAATCTTTATCAATATAATCAGTATGATAATATGATTTTTTATCTCGACCCCATGCTTTTACATCTGGTAAACCATCATTATCATTATCATCATCGTCATCATCATCTTCAAGATCGCTAGCCATTTCATCTTTTTTTCTTTCAATTTGGAATCGACTAAAACGATCATCATATTCATCATCATCATCATCGTCTTCTTCATCAGAATCATCATCATCTTCACTGGCAAGAATTTCTTCTTCATTATCATCACTTAGTAAATCATCATCATTGTTTTGTTGTTGATAATCGTTAACCTGATCATCATCATCATCGCTTGAATTCATTTTGAATTTGCGAAAAAGATCGATCAACAAACAAGAATCGAACGCAAAATTAAAAAACACGCGTGTGTATGTCACACAAAAAAACCGTTCATAAAGGACGTTTTATTTTAATCAATTTTCTTTTTAAATTAATCAAATGCATCTTTTTTTTAAATTGATCTCTACCATCACCACCTTTCTCCCGACAATCAAAAACAAAAAAAAAATTAACAATGTTTGAGAATTGAATTTGTTGTTGTTGTTGTTCAAAGTTTATCATGCAATTTATTGTTGTAAATGAATATATATGGGGAGTGTGATGGGGTGAGAATCAAATATGACCTCCCAGATCAGTGTCAATAATAATAATAAATGTGTGCACATGTGATGATGATGGATGATAATGAAAAAAAAAATAATATTAATTAATTAGCAAAAACAATGCACAGAACAGATTCGTTGGCCAGAAAAAAAAACAACCTATACCCATCCATTTCTTCAGTTTGGCTGGATTATGAATGAATTGAATTGAATGAAAAAAATGATGATGACATTCGATTTTCGTCTACAAGTAATACGATAGTTAATTAACCCAAACATTAAACAAAAAAAACAAACCAGCGATTAAAATTAATTTGATTCTTCAATCGGTTTTAAATCACGAATCTGTTTAATAAGATAGGCTTTTTCTTCATTAAATTGTTCATCATCGGCACGATCGGTTTGAAATTTCGTTAGAAAATCAATAAGTTTATCTTTATTACGCAGAAGAATGTCAAGAATAGGTTTCGGTTTATTCGGATTGGCAACAAATACTTTGAATACATGAAATGCTTCAAATTGTATATTACGGCTACGATTTTTTAGCATTGTCATCATCAATTTAAGGTTATCCTGTGAACTAATATATCTTGTCATTATAGTAAAATTATGACGATCCAATAATAGTTCACCTAATAATTTTAATGACTGTCGTTTTGTTACATAGTTTTCTGAATTCAATAATTTTTCATAACAGGTAAAAAAACGTTCATAATTAGTATCAAGAAATTCGGCCGATAATGTTTTATGTCTAGTCAGCAATTCTTTGAATGTTGAAAAGGCATCCGATGCAATGTCAAATGTTGAAACTTCAACATAATTAAAAAAATTATAAAAATCATTCGAATATAACATTATTTTTGCTAATGCTTCATAACGTGAACATTCACGTAACATTGAACCACAATGTAATGCAATATCATGTTTTTCATAGCCACGCATCAATGTAAACAATATATCCGATTTAGTACACATATACTCTACGGTTGGTGAACGGGTACCGATTTGTCGCCGTAATATATTATTGAATATTTGTGCAACATCTTTTTTTGCTTCAAATTCAATTCGGCTAAGATTATTAATCAATTGTAACAATAGATTTGTATTATATAATTCTTGCGATAATTGTGCAACACCAATATCGGTTTGTGGTTCAGTATCACCCGTACCATATAACATATTTTTGATGAGCAATAAATTTTTCGATATATCTTCCTGTGCTTTTTCCGCTTTTTTATCACCTTTTTCCAGCGCTAACAATGCTTCTTGCAGACTTTTTATCAATTCGAATGGACTTTTCGTTGATTTACCGAATAATGGCATGATTGATTGATTGATTGATGATCCCTATAAAATCAAATATCACTATAATAAACAAATGGTAATGTTGATGATGTAATCGATTGATTGTTAATTCGTCAATGATCCATACATTTAATTCAGTTTATTAGTTTTGAATTAATCGTTGATTGAAAACAAAAAACTATTCATTCATTTGATGCTCAAAAAACAACATTCGATTCAATACGAAAAGAAAAATAGTACGGAACACGGAAGAAATATATCACCGCATTGATGATTTTACCAAAAGACCAGAAGCTATAATGGATGTGTAATCAACAACAAAACCAAAAATTATTAATGTAAGATTTTGCACAGACAAAAAAAACAGTGGATAAAATAATAATTTGCTTTGGATTCACTTTACCATAAATGATATTACACACAGCGAATAAAATATCATCATCATTATTATCATCATATCAAAATAACCATCATCATCATCATCAAATGCAGCAGTATTCGATTGCTATGACACGAAACATACCACACTAACCACAATTATCAATTGTCAACAATGCTTCTACTACTACTATTACCAATCTTTTCAGTACAACTGTACAGCTGTCTGTCTGTCTATCTCTCTCTTTCACTGTCTGTGTCGGTATTGATTCGGTGATGAACGACTAATTCGATATTGCCGCAATATTACACGGGCGTGATTCATTTTTACCACTTTTCTTTTTTTTGATGATGAACGTCATTCTTTGTCGCCATTATCAGTTTCAACCCAGTATAGTTGTCAATCAATAATGATCATCAAATGATTCATTCATTAAATTGATGGTAAAATTTTGTCATCATTTGGTTGGATATGACATTTATGAATGACTATGAACACGTGATACCAGCCAACATTCGAATACGATTTGGATTCGAAAAGAATATTTTCAACAAAAAAAAATCATGCTTTATCTAATCGGTTTAGGTCTTGGTGATCATACTGATATTACCGTTAAAGGATTGAAAATTATAAAACAATCTAAACGTGTTTATCTTGAATCATATACATCGATTTATTGTGATGATAGTATTGATGAATTGGAAAAATTCTATGAACGTCCAGTTATTGCAGCCGATCGTGAATTTGTCGAACAAAATTCCGATCAAATATTGGCCAATGCTGATATCGATGACATTGCTTTTCTTGTTGTTGGTGATCCATTAGGGTAAGACAATTATCATAATGGTTATCATTTACAATTGAATATTTACTGATTTTGATTTTGATAGAGCTACAACACATACCGATTTGATACTTCGTGCACACGAAAAAGGTATTGAACATCGAATTATTCATAATGCATCCATTATAAATGCATGTGGTTGTTGTGGATTACAATTATATAATTTTGGTGAAGTAGTATCAATTCCATTATGGACTGATCAATGGAGACCAACAAGTTTTTTAGATAAAATTGAAGCTAATATTAATCATGGTTTACATACATTATGTTTACTTGGTAAGTAGATTGAATACAAATAAATAAATTCATTGAAAATATAATTTAATATCGCGCCATATCTATTTAGATATCAAAGTAAAAGAACAATCGATAGAGGCAATGATGCGTGGAAGGCAAGAATATTTACCACCAACATTTATGACTGTTAATGTGGCTGCTGGACAATTACTTGAATCGATTGAAGAGAAATCAGAACAACAAACGACCAAACTGACAGCCGATACAATATGTGTAGCATTAGCTCGAATCGGTAGTGATAAACAAAAAATAATAAAAGGTACACTTCAACAAATGATCGATGTTAATATGGGACCACCATTACATTCGTTGATTATTGTCGGTCGACCGTTACATCATATTGAAAATGAAATGCTTACATTATATACAATGAAGCAGCAATAAATCAATGAAATGATCATCATTCTTTTAATTTGATTGCTCTTAATGCATCTTTTTCAAACATTTCGAATGATGCTTTTGAACCATCATTAAATGCATATGACAGGCCACCATCAATAACAATATGAGCATCAGTCATACGAGATTTGATCACAATTTTTTGGGCAAAATCTTTCGGATTACTATTAAAATTTGTACCGAATACAACCGGATCACGAATAACATATGCCATTAATAATTTGGATGGTGAATAAATTAATGAACTATTAAAACGATCCGTAATACGTTGTACTAATCGTTGATCATTTGGATCGAGTGGTGGTGGTGATTGATGATTTTGGCCACCAAATCTTTCTTCATTAATTATATTGAAAAGATTCGAAACACATTGTGGTGTTAGTTTGTTAATATTGAAAAACCATGATGTTGAACCAGTTCCTGTACAAATAGTTGTTCCCGAACTTTTTATCTTAAATTTTGGTCGATTATCAATAGCCATTTCAAAATATGATACTCTTGATGATAATGATTCACCAACAAATACTTCATTCAAAGCTAAATGTGGTAATACACGACGTCGTTGATCATTAGTCGTTTTGATTTTTTCATTTATATCGTTTGGGGAAGATTTTTTAGGCAATTGATGAATGTTATCCAAATCCCAAAATCTACATTCACGTTGCATTAATTGTTGATCATGTAGTTCAACTGGATCATTCAGGGCACTTTCACCTTCTAATGTAATTCGAATTCGTTGACGAAAATACCATTCAAATTGACCGGTAAGAATTGCATCTAATGCAAGATCAAATCGATTTGAATATCTTCTATCCAAACATAAATGACCAATTGATCTTGATGGATCACTATTTACACCTATTAATGGTTTATTATTATTTGAAATTTGATTTGCGGCCAGCAGATATGTTCCATCACCACCCGATGTTATAATCATATCAGACCAATCGATTAATTCCCGCGTGTAACCAAAACGATTAACAACACGACATTCAATATTTCGTTGTTGTAAACATTTAACAATATGTTCACGATTTGTTGAATGAATTTTATGATGATATAATAATGATTGATAATCTGAACCATGATTTTCAATCTGATCAAAAAAGAAACAAGGAAAAATCAAATTTGAATTTGAATATCATCATTATTATTATGCTTACATATTCGGCAAGTTCTTTATCACTTAAATCTGGATTACGATGTTTTTCAAATTCTAAACGAGAAAATTTTCCAATAACTAATACTTTTTTTGGTCGAAATTCGAATGGTTCAGGAAAATGATGTTCAACATTCGATGATGATGATGCGGATGATGATGAACAATTTGTATGATTAGTTTTAAGGCTCATTAAATTATTATTCGGAGGTGTTTGTTGTTTATTAAGATAATATGGATGACGATGGCGGTGTTGATGGTGGCTAAAATGTCGACAGAATAAGGATGACGAGAGTGACGAATAACGTTTCAAAAATATTCGATGATAATGATTAGAACATGATCTTAACATAACAAGATTCTATAATGGAAAGAGAAGAATGGTAATTTATGGAAAGCAAAACATTGAAAAAAATCAACAAAAAATCAATCGTTACCATTGGAACCGAATGTAGCGTTTAGGCAAAAAAGCTCGAAAGGGAAAACGTGAAACATGAAATATATTTTGGGAAAAAAGCAGGCAAGCAACTTTGGAAATAACAACAACAACAAGCTTTCTATATAAAAAATGTTTATAAGAAATCGATAATCGATCGAATCACCCACTTTTCTTTCTTCCTTATCAATCAATATTCGAAGTGCGAAATGATAGTGAAACATGCAATAAAAAATTTGATTGATGATGACCAACTCGGGGATATTCTCAATACATACACTTAACGATAATGATGATGATGTTTAAAACAGAAAAAAACGTTTGACATTCAAAAAACTAAATTAAGAAAAATTTTGTTTTGTTGTTTTTTGTTTTGTTTGCTTAACCCGAATGCGCGAATATTATGTATGTGTATACATGTGTATGGCATGCGGGAAATTTTCGATTGTCGAATACCGTTTGGTTACATTGTATATGAACAGCATTACATTATTGTTATTGTATTATCAAAGTGCCAACTGTACTAAAAATATTATTGATGAAACAAACAAAACCAAGCGAAATGAAAAATGAAAAATAACGCAGGCCGTTTCTTTTTTTGTTAATGATGACATGACTGTAAATCTAAAAAAAGAAAATCCATCATCTTTTTAAATATCAAAATATCAGATTTATTTGGTGTAACTTTTTTGGATCATCATCATCAATTCGACATTGATTTAACAAAGAGAAAATCCACATATCAATTTTTTTTTTAATCCAAAAAGTTTTTCTACTGATTTGATTCCGACATTTTTGTTTTCAACCTATATATGGATAATCTATTATAATTGATTTTAAAGCAAAAAAATCATTTCATTTCATTTTTTCAGCCAAAAACGATTCAAAACACCTCAACTACATCATCACATCACATTAATCAATCAATCAATTCAATTCAAATGTTGCCTATATATTCATCGAATGATAATAATAATAAATTTACTAAAAGCAATTTAACATTCTATCGAATTAGAGAAAAAATTCAAGGATGGTTAAGGTAAATATTGAACAAACAAACATCCATTGCTCAAATAATTTCGAATGTTTTTCTCTCTCTCTCTCTCTCTTCTTTCTAGGCTAATATTTTCCGATAGAAATTCGAGAAATTTATTACTATTTTTATTACTAAATTTTTCATTCGCATTCGTCGAATTATTCTATGGAATATGGACCAATAGTTTAGGTTTAATATCGGATTCATTTCATATGTTTTTCGATTGTACAGCATTGGTTGCCGGTTTAATTGCATCAATTGTAACAAAATGGCGTGCTAATCAAGCATTTACATATGGGTATATTGATTCATTTGATTCTTCTTTTATTTCGAATTCTAATCCAAATTTGCAAACATTCTCTATATAAATTTAGCTATGTTCGTGCAGAAATTCTTGCCGGTTTTGTTAACGGATTATTTCTGATATTTGTTGCCTTTTTTATATTTGCCGAAGCAATTGAACGGGCTATTGAACCACCCGAAGTAAAACATGAACGTTTATTTGTTATATCTGTACTTGGATTATTAGTAAATATAATTGGTATATTTGTATTTCAACATGGTGGATCACATCATGGTCATTCGCACGGTGGTGGTAGTGATCATGGACATTCACATTCATCATATGATCATCATCATCATGAACATGAACATCATAATCATCAACAACAACAACATCCAGAAACGATTAACATGTTGAATAATAGTAGTAGTGATCCATATACATTTGTCACTGTAAATGGTTATGGTAATAATGATCCTTATCAGCCTTATCCATCTTCAGCAAATCATAATCATAGTCATGGTGGTGGTCCTGTTAGTAATGATCATCATCATTCGCATTCACATTCCCATTCACATGGTGGTGGTGCACCTACTAATCAAATTATGAAAGGTGTTTTTCTTCATATTGTTGCCGATACATTAGGAAGTGTTGGTGTTATTATATCAGCATTATTAATGTCACAATTTGGTTGGATGATTGCTGATCCACTTTGTTCAATGTTTATATCATTTTTAATTGTTATTAGTGTTTATCCATTGTTAAGTGAATCAGGTGCTATACTTATGCAACGTCAACCACGTGAATTGGATTCAATTCTGCCGAATTGTTATCGAAGGGTAAGGATATTTATTTGAAAATTTTTCAATCAAATTAATGATCTTTTCATTTAGGTATCTCAATTGGATGGAGTGAAAAATATACATGAAGCACATTTTTGGACATTATGTTCCGGTCAATATGTTGGTGCATTAAAAATAGAAATACGATCGGATAATGTAAATCCAGCAGCGATTGTTAATCAAACAAATGCAATATTTCAACAAGTTGGTATTAAAAATCTACACGTTCAAATTGATTATGTTTGATGATTACAAAAAATCGTTGATGATGATGATAGAAAGAATATTGTACAAAACCGAAGCCGAAAATCACATATATTTCAGCACCACCAACAATCATTTTTGTCCAAAAACATCCATGAATGATGATAATGATGATGATATTCACAGATAATATTTTATTTTTCATTAATCTCTTTTGCGATTATTCTTTTTTTTTGTAATGTTTATTATTGTATATGGATTTTTTTTTCTTGATGATCATCATTATTTGTGATTTAATTTTTTATCAATTTTGGAACAAAACAAAAGAAATCTTTCTTAACGCGTTCGCTACCAGCGACGCTTATATGCGTCGTTTATTTGCTGTAGTTCTATGTGTTTTTCGAAATCTCCGGTAGC
>ERZ500997.300-NODE-300-length-13651-cov-7.562592_pt1 | contig 13651 bp, 11 predicted proteins | sample MGYA00248826_ERZ500997 | MGnify/ENA primary metagenome ERZ500997 (study PRJEB25958, sample SAMN03398524) | human skin metagenome | study: EMG produced TPA metagenomics assembly of the Human Skin Microbiome Metagenome (human skin metagenome) data set.
AATGGAAAACTTTTTTTTTTTAAAAAAAAAAAGAGAAAAAATGAAGGAATTTCTAAAACGATGATGGCAGCTTAAAAAAATCAAAAATAGTTTTTACGATGATAGTTTTCATTCAATTTTTCGATTACAAGATTAACATCAATTGATTGATTGATTTGATCGATCGATTTGATGATCAATCGGATTCGATACGACATTCGTGAAGAAAGAGAATTTTCAAACAGAAAAAATAAATTCATTAATATCCGATATCAATAATAATAAAAAACCAAAATTCATTTGGATTATCATAATTAGACATGATAATATCATCCAAATACAGTGATGATGATGCTGATTAAATGGCTAAAAATGATGAACAACAACAAATTCTTTTCTGGCCATCATCGGTATATTTAAACATCGATAGATATATTTAGTTGGCCATTTATTTATAAATAATGTGTTCATTAGAAATGTTTTTTTTCAAATTAATGACTTATAACCATCATAAACATGACTTTATTCACTCACTTTTCTATTAATTCAATCATTTGTGTGTATGTGTGTTTGTTTGAATTGTTTCAAGACAAGCAGCAATTGTTATTCGTTTGATTAACCTGTTGTTGAACAAGGTGTGTTTGTGTTTGGCACATTCACATTCCACAAAAAAAACATTATCATCATCGAACAATATTTAAAAACAGATCGAATGGAAACAGAAAAAAATTTAACCAGATTCTTAAGTTTAATATAATCATCATCATTTGGATTGTAAATAATTCAAGTACTAATCATCATTATCATTATTATTATTATGATTTGTAGATGAAATCAACATCTGACGTTTCTAAACTTTATGAGTTTTTTTCCGTTCGTTCGTTCGAATGATGTTCATGTGTTTCTGTAACTGATATAAATATTCGAACTGACAAACAGATTAAAATTGAATGGTGGCGTAGATAAAAATTAAAATAGAGATCGAACATTCGGTATGTTCGAATCCAAACATTGTTTTTTGTTTTGTTTGTTTTATGCAAACACAATGCATTTATGAATATATTTTTTCCGTATTTCAAGCTACCACAACAATTTTCAAGCTTGATCGATTTGTCTTTTTTTTTCAGTGACTTTATTATCGAAACATCACCTTCAGTTTCTAATATGATCGAACCAACACACCACAAATACCACAAAACACTTCATATTAGACAACAGGTTGCCAACATTTTACATTATAATGTGCTATTAATGTATAAACACTGATATTTAGCCATTAAGAATTAAGAGTCTTGTCCTTTATATTTTTTTTTGAAACAGCAGTGTTTTCTTTAGTAATATTATTTTAATATTCGTCGTCATCCATTTCAATGATTTATATATTCACAGCTATAATGAAACAAATCACAAGTTGAAGAATGTATGAGAAAAAAAAAGGTAGTCCCTTTCTTTCAATATCTAGTCCAGTCACAATAATGCTATTCATGTGGTGGCTATGTTCTTGAATGAATGAATGAATGGAAAAAAATCTACATTTTATTGATTCACTTTTTTTTCAAGTTAGTTTATTTGATCCAATCGTATAGTTTAAGTTTGAAATTATTTTCTAGTTGATTTTTTTTCTATCCATCCATCTATTTTGCATCGCATTTGTCGTTTTATTGTTCGCATTCCTTTTGGCTCTTATCTTCTCAATGATGAATTGAAAAAAGAGACTCGTTTTTTTTAGATTTTCGGTGGTCTGGCTTGTTCACATTTTTTATTCACCTATTTTATTTAATACACGGTGTCGGCAACTGCAACAGCAACGACGGCCACTGATTTGGCTCGAGACTCTTATGTACTCGGTTCATCTTCCTCTTTTTTTTTCAATCCATCTTAGCCATCATCATCATCATCATAATCATCAAGCCATCTTTCAAAGTTTCAACGGAGTGGATGTTTTTGTTGTTGTTGCCGTTGATAATAATGATGACTGAATAGGCAAAAAAAACATGCCTTAAGTTTTTACGAATAACGAGAAAAAAGTCAAAGAGAGTCCAGTTCGAGATACAGAACACACACATAACACATACATACATAGTACTCTTTGTCCTCGATATATCGTTAGTTTTAGTTTTTTTCGAAATGTGAAACGTATTAGTGCCGAAAATATGTATGGCTGTTGTATTTTTACGAAGTGATTCACTATGAGTGAGTAAACGTGAATGAAAAAAACTCATCTTGTAAGTTTTTTTTTATTTCATTCGATACCTCGGTTACCTTTCAAGTTTGGGCAATCGACATCGTATCGACCATCACTACTGCATCTAGATTTAGCATCAATGATCTATGATGCCCGATTATAATACGTCAACATCATCATCGTCATTACTTAACGAATGATCGGCTTTTTCTGATATTGGAATGATGATCAAAACTACCTTGTGTTGTTGTATCGTACATTTCAGCAACCAAAATATTTTTTCTCCTTTCAAATCTTTTTAGTTTGGTGCGAAAGTTTGTTTGTGTGCGTGCATGTATTACAGCATCCATTTTTGATCATTGGTATTTTTTATTTGATTGGTCAAATTAATAGGCTCTTTGGAACTTGTTTTTTTTCTCCAAAAAGTGGTGGAGAATGATGATGATGATGATGATAATCAGTGTTTAGTGTTTGGTTATCATCGATTGGCCCACATTTTTTTTGCTATTCGCAAATTTTTATCAGATCAACTTATGTGTTGTTTACATTGTTTTTTTTTGCAATCAATCTAAATGATTATTTTTTTTCAAATCAATCAATAAGTTGATGAATTTCTTCCATACACCATTGTGATTGTATTATAAGAAATCATTCTTCACTGATCAAACTGATATTGGTTAACATCATCAACAACAAAAAACTGCTGAAATTATGGCAACAAAAATAGTTGAATACGATAGAATTGATGAAAATGAAATCTATCCACCATTACCTCGTTTGAAATGTTCATCATTTAAACAACAAAGATTATATCGCAAAAATTATTGTTGTGGAATTATTTTGCTAATTCTATGTGCCACAAACATCGAAGCTAATTTCGATGAAATAGACATAATCCTCACTGAAAATCTACCATGTTTAGGTGATTGGAGATATCCATCAAATTGTTCGGGTTTTAATTGTGATTATAAAGCCACTTGGCAATATATGGATGATAGTGATGAAATTATCTTTACTATCAGTACTAAGAATCGCAATAAGTGGACTGGTATTGGATTTTCTGACAATCCATACATGTCAAACAGTGATGCTGTACTTGGTCTCGTCGAAGAAAGGTATTTGATCAGATTTTCATTAGAAATTATGATTATAACAATAGAAAATTTTTTCCAGTGGAAGATTTTTCCTAATGGATAGCTTTTTACTTGCTTATGAAGCACCACCATTAGATTATCAACAAAATCTTTATAACATGAGTGCATGGCGTGAAAATGGTTTAACAACATTACGATTTTCGCGTCCAAGACAAACAGGAGATGCTAGAGATTATCAATTTAGCGATACCGATTGTCCTTATTTCATGTTTCCTGTTATGGGTGGAGTGTTCAATGCTGTAAATAAACGAATAAGAAAACATGAAAGTACGCCTGTTATTTCGGAAGAAAGAATTTGTGTTCATAGTTGCCGAAAATCGTCGCCAACAATTTCAACAATGACAACAACAACAATGAGGACGACTTCAACAACATCTTTTTCACCATCATCAACTTCTAATCAACAGGATAAGAATAACAAAGATTTATCGATTCATCTTGCTCAACCCGGGAATGATTTGAATACCGTTGAAGACAAAATGATCAAAATTTATCAAGCTGAATTAAAATTCTTGAATTTAATCGACAATAATAAACAGCCGACAAATGATGTGCTTAAAATGGTCGAAAAAGAACTCCATCGTGAATTGAAATCATATTTCGATCGAATCGAAAAAATTGAGATTAATGAATTAAAAATGGATCCAAAAAACAACGTTGCAATTATTGATTTATCGATTTCAAAAAACGATAAAAATGAAAAAGAAGATATTCGAGCTTTGACATCAGCGCTCAATTCTGTTATAAAAGATGGTCAAATTGGACGATGGAATATCGATGTTAATCACTTAGTGGTTACACCAAAAGAAGACAATACAAATAGATGGATGAGTATGTTTTTCACTTTGATTTTAGCGCTCAAATCTATTTAATTTTTTTTATAACTTTTTTAAATAAGATATATTATTGGCCAGTTTTAATCGCTTTAGTGAAGAAGAACAAAGATGGATAATCATTGGAGCTGGATTATCAGCACTGTTATTGTTGGCTTTGATACAATTATTGTGTATGTTTTGTAGTTGTGGTTGTGGATGTGGATGTCGCAAAAACGATTCGGAACAAGAAGATTATTTAGAAGAAAAGGTAAGTTTCAGAGCAAAAGAAAATGTGAAGATGATAAGATTTTTTTTTATATTCAAATAAATTTAGGATGATAAACAATGGGCTCATGATCATTATCAATCTTCAATGTTCAATGGTCTTTATAATGTAGATGATCCTTATGGGTATCAAGCTAAATCCAATAGTCTACATAAAAATTATCGTGGCCACAGTGTTGGCGATCAAGATCCACGTTCGGTGCAACCATATACGAATGGTCATCATTCATCATATAACCATCAAAGTTTGGACCGAAGACATTATCAAGAACAACAACATACGCGAAGGCAACAGGTCCCAATGGGCTATGAGATGAATGAACGACAACATCATCATCATCACCATAACCATGCTGGTCGACAAGGACAAAATGGCCAACATTCACATCTGCAGCCAGATTTTTATTTCATGCCACATCAACGAAAATATTCGTCGGATGTTGTTCGTGTTTTTGTTGATTACGATGGAAACTAACTTATCGATCGATCAATCTAATCACGATAATCATGAATTATTATTGTTTTTTTCACCAGTCAAATCATCATTTTTGCTCTTTGAGTTCCATCATTTTTTCCAACACACTCATCATCATTTATTATCATCATTATCATCAATTTTTTCCTTGTACAAAATAGCAATTATTTTTTAAGAAGTTTTTTTATTTTTTTCGATTACAATGTGCCATTGTCGGAAAAAAACTAGACAATATTTGTAAATAAGATTTTTTTTTTGAAGAATAAAAGCCATATGAGTAATAATAATAATAAAATAAAATGCAAATTTATTGATCAATAATTATGGTATTAGTTAGAGTTAATTGTTGTGCATCATTCAACTTCCTTATTGGCTCTTTTTTCATTACCGATCGATTCAAATCAATAATACAATCTTCAAGTATTAAATGTCCAGATTTTAAAAAAATTAATTGATCTAACTGATGTATGGCTTTGATAGTAACATTAGATATTTTCAACTTTCCGGGAACATTAACAAATATGAATAAATCTCCGCAATCATTGCTTGAACAAATTTTTACATCTGGTTCGATACCATATATTTCTAAATTTTTTTCAATCCAAGATAATTCCTGAACATGATTTCCGGCACATAAATAGATGCTATCGCCTGATTTCGAACGGTTCAATGCTTTTTGAAATGAATCATGCAATTTAACTTTTAATTTTGTTTTTTCTTCCTATGGAAATAATAATTTCAACATCAAAATAAAAAATTCTAATCAGGTTAATCGGCTTACCGTAAGAAAAGAGCTCAATTTTTTAATAGCTTTTGACAATGATTCAAAATCAGAGTTCGAAACAAGATGTAAAACTCTTTCATCATCCGTTTCATCAAATTCCTCGGCCACAAATTCGTCGTAAAGGTTACGTAATTCAGGATTTTCAATGAATCGCATCGCGCGTTGATATTTTTCCAATTTGATTGTCAATCGCCAATATTCTAAGAGATCTATTTCATTGAAATAATTATCCTCTTGATTAATTTCGCCTTTTTCCTGTTTTTCTGAAATCGATTTTAATTTATTCATTGATTCTTTAATCGATTGGGCTTCAGAAATAATCTTCTCATAACGACAAATAATTTTCTTATCAATGACATTATTTTTGACATCAAAAACGAAATTCAAACGAGGAATAAATCTATTAATTAGGAATATTTCATCATGATATCGATCATCAACATCATCCCATGGTCGCCATAAGTTGAGATAAAAGAAGCGATAAATTTCAATAATGTAAGCAGTTTTGTAGAAGAATTTTTCTTCATCATCCTCTGATATAACAAATAATTCGATCAAAGGTACTTTTCGTTCGCCAAGTTGAACGATATCATTATTCAATGATAAGTCTGCGTCATCATCATCATCATTATTGTTGATTTGGTTTGATATTCGTTTCATGATCAAAACCGAAGCTTCCATAGATTCAAAAACATTTGTAACTTTCACTAAAAAACGGGTATGATGATAAAATTCATTCGACGACGGAATCCAAATAGCTGTCCATCCAATGGGTTCGATATTTTCGGTTATATAATTTGAGAATGCATCAAATACAGAATCAATGGAAATTTCTTGGAGAATTTCTTCATAAATTTTTTCCAAATCAGCTCGAAGAAATTTGAATTTATAAATTTCATATTTTTGCTTTTCTTCTTCCAAACTATCCGTATCACAACCGGAATCGATAAGTATTGATGACATTATTGGTTACAAGTTTTTTTTTTGATATCAAACAAATGAAGAACCGTTGGTAACAAATTCAGGCGCGAAAAATTCAGCAACTCTGTCATACACAGCATTTGTGAATAAGGTCAAGAGCTCGGGCATGCCGATTTTTTTTTATTTTCTCATCAAATGACAATTTAAAAAATTTCTTTTATTATTTCAAATTTTCCCGAAAATGGAGTCGATGGATACTGCCGATAACCTGGATGATCTCCTTCACAAGGCCGAACAATTAACGGCCATAATTGATGGAAACATTGAAATGCCTCGTATCGAAAGAAATTTGAAACAATTATTGGAAGCAAGTGATCAAATGTATACCAGAACAACTACATCATCGGCAAAAGATGCTAACGATGTACGTGCTTCAGTATTGCTTGGCTCAAAGGGATTTGATTTACAAAAAGTCAGTCAACAATTGGAATCGCTGAATCAGATGAAAAAACCTATTCAAATCGAAACTGAAACCGATTCTGACATTCAAGGATTTCTCAAAAAAGAATATGAAAATGCTATTGTTAAAAATATTGAAAATGTTCGATCATCTACCATTGAAATTTCGGATAAATTTTATTTGAATTATATACAAAAAGAGTGGAATGACCAGAAAACCCGTATTTTGAACGCTTTAGTCGGTCCTGATGAGATAAAAGATATGAACTTTGATCTTACGATTGATTCTTTAAATATTCGAACCTCTCCACATCAACAATCACCGCAAAGAACCAAATTATATTTCGACAAAACATTCATTGATAAATCTTCAATATCATCCATGAATGCGACAGAGATGGCATTCGCTCAAGAAGTGGTTAAATATGTTGATCAAGTAGTCAATACATCGATTCGAACTGATCTTACTGAAACATTTTGTACTGTGGCTCGAAACATAATTGGAGAAAGCTTGGTGATTGATCTTTGGTCAATGGTTTCTTCGCTTCTTTCATCAAATATACCCGAAATAGCACAAAAAGATCCGTTGATGCGAAGACAAAATTTTAAATTGAATCTTCATTTTCTCAACAAATCTTGTCATTATCTAGAACAAAAATTTATTCAAACCATGCAAGGAATTGTCAATGATCCCATAGGCCAAAATATTTCTAGCGATGTAATTTACAGATTAGTCAAGGATTATTTGAATATCAAGACTCCATTCTATTCTAGCAATTCATCATTCAATCTTGGTATTTCATCAAAAGATGTTTGGGAAGACGGTACGGTTGATGGTATTCCGGTTTGGTGTTTCGTTTTTTATTGTCTTCGTGCTGGTTCAATCGATGCTGCAATTCAAGTAGCGCAGAAAATATCAAATCATTCATTGAAAAATGAACTGACCAATATATTACGTGATTACAAAGTAAGCCATGACGGATATTTGAGTCGTAAAACGGAAGAAGCTCTTCGACTGACTTATCAAAAAAGTGTTCGTCTTAGCAACGATGTATTCAAGAAATCCGTCTATTCTATATTTGCTCGATGTGCGCACGATGAATTTGATCCGCAAATATTCGACAAAGTTGATGATTTTTTATGGATCAAATTGAAGAAAGTTTCGTTCAACGATTCAGAAAATGAACAATTTTTAACCACATCCATAACCACTTCTGCTGATCAATTTGATTTATGTAAATTTAAAAAAGAAATCATTGAAGAATTGGGTGAAAATTATTTCGAAGCTCAAGAGCAACCTTTTCTTTATTTTCGAGCTTTATTTTTGACACTACAATGGGAAGCAGCTATCGAATTTTTATTCCGTTTCGATGCATATCGTTGTTATGCATTACATATAGCGTTGGCTTTACATGAAAAAAATTTGATTGTTCCATCACAACATATAAAATTGTCTATATTGTCTCGATCGCCAAATGATCCGGTTGATATTCAACGATTAAATTTGGCAAAATTGATCAGTATTTATACGAAAAAATTCGAAATAACCAACACAATTGATGTTGTGTACTATTATTATTTTCTTCATAATATTCATACACCATCGGAAGAATCGTTATTCAATTCCTATGTTTCACAATTAGTTCGTGAAACGAAAAATTATGATTTACTATTAGGTTATATCAGTACTGAAGGTGTTCGTGTTCCCGGAGCTATAGATAAATTTAATCAAGATGTCAGTGTCATCATAACAAAAGTTGCCATTGATTTGGAAAAAGATGGATATTTTGAAGATGCTGTTCAATTATATGATTTGGCTGGAAATCATTCGAAAGTTTTGTCATTACTTAACAAAATGCTTAGTCCATTGGTTGCACAACAAAAAAATGTTGATTCCAAACGTAATCGTATTGAAGAATTTGCTATACGAATTGCTGAACGGTATAATTTAATAATGTTTTTTTTCTCGATAATATTGATCAAATTGAATTTTTTTTCCAAATTAAATCATTGTTAGGTATTGTAATCAAAAATGTAATGCATCAAAAGAATTGAAATCTACATTTTATTTGCTGATTGATTTAATGACATTTTTCGATTATTATCATAATCAACAATATAATGAAGCATTAGATGTAAGTATCTACTGTATTTTAAATGATACGTTTTGTTTTGATCGTAATTATCATTATTATATTTAGACAATTATAAAATTGAACATATTTCCATTGCGACCATCAGAAATTGATGGTAAAGTCAATGACTTTACAAATTATCCGGATGAAATTCGACGAAACATACCGGATCTATTATTGGCAACAATGGACATTCTATGTGCTCAGTACAAAGAAATCAAGTAAGTTTTTTCCCCCCATTATCTTAAAGGTAATCAATTGGTTTTTATTTCCAAAGAAATTCTATCCCTAAAATAATCAATAAATTTGGATTTCTTGGCGATGCTTCAAATAAAGAACAGGTGAATAACATATTATTTTTTCATTCAAATTTTTGAATATTTTGAATCTCATCTCATTTTTCTATGCATTTTTTCAAAATAGCTTTGCATCGAATTACGAGAGAAGGCAAAATCTCTGATTACTTTTGCTGGAATGGTACCATATCGTATGCCTGGCGATGTTAATGCCAAATTAATTCAATTAGAATCATCTATGACATGAATTATTTGAACAAAAAAAAAATAAAAGATTTTTCTTTACATTAAAATTGAATAATATTTTTTTCCTTATTTTTGACTGAATTATTATTGATTGATTTGAACCGGCATTTAATTTTCGAAAAAAAGAAGCTTTTTTAACACATGTGTGTACGGCTAAAAACACCCAAATGATGTCGCAAGTCACGCTTTATTTTTTTCAAATGGGTACCACACCACACACTCACGCATGCATCTTCTTAATGTCCTTTACATTATATATAAAATGTGTGTGTGTGTGTGTGTGTTCTGTCGTTAATTCTCTTGTTGTTTCTGAACGTTTTCGGTGTGGAATTGTTATTCTCCTGAATGTGTGTTTTTGTCCACTTTTAGTTCCATATACATTTTTTTTAATTCTACAATTTGTTTTTTCTCATTGCGAGAAAAAATAATTTTTTTATTTTGTTTTTGATAAATAAATATTTCTTATGGTTATTTTTTGAAAAACATAAATTACCATCATCAATCAATTCAAACCCTGTATGTTCGCAGCTTTTGACGCAAAAAAAAAGATTAAAACTGTCGTCCGCTAACCGCTTTTTATTCATTTTTTTTTTTGAATTTGACAGATTTTTTCCCTAATAATTCTATTTTTAATTACGCCACGCCTTTCATTCATCATAAATTATTTTCATTTCCTATTTCCTTCAATTTTTATTCGAAAAATTTTTAGTCTAAATTTTTTTTGTTGTTGTCTTAATTCAGGTATCCATAGCACGCCGAGCAACTTTTTTCAATGTCTGTGAATACACCAACATCGTCTTCATCACAAGTGCTTCCTCCACGTGAGGCCTCTTTATTCAAAAAGATCCTAAAACATTTTAAAGATAAACAATTTAAAAATGGCTTGAAAATATGCAATCAAATATTATCGAATCCAAAATTTGCCGAACATGGCGAAACCCTTTCGATGAAAGGTTTGATTTTAAATTCGATGGGCAAAAAACAAGAAGCGCTTGAATATGTACGAAAAGGATTGAAAAATGATGTCAAATCGCATGTTTGTTGGCATGTATTTGGTTTGCTACAAAAAGCCGATCATAAATATGAAGAGGCCATCAAATGTTACCGTAATGCCTTAAGATGGAAAAAAGATTCCGTCCAAATTTTATCGGACTTGAGTCTCGTTCAAATTCAGACCAGAGATTTAGAAGGATATAGAGATTCACGTTATCAATTATTTTCACTTCGACCAGGTGAAAGGTCAACATGGATTGGTTGTGCTATGGCCTATCATTTGACTGGCGATCATATGACTGCGGTGAATATTCTAACTGAATATCAAAAATCTTCATCCACTGGTAATAATGCTCGTAATCGAAATAGTCGCCGTCAAAACAATGAAATCTATGAACATTCGGAATTGTTGCTTTATCATGTTTTTATTCTGTTGGAATGTAATCGATTTGATGAGGCATTAACATTACTGGATTCTCATGAGAACGACATTGTCGATAAAGTATCGTATTTCGAATACAAATGTCAAATTTATTTGGCACTTGAACGATTTGAAGATGCTCAAAGTATTCTTTTAAGACAATTGATTGATCGTAATCCTGAAAATGCCACTTATTTTGCATTGCTTGAACAGGCAAAACAAATAAACTCCGATGACGAAACCCAAAGGTTACAACTTTATGAAGAAATGGCCAAGTTATATCCTCGTTCGCAAACTGTGACGCGTATTCCTTTGAATTTTGTCACCATAGTTGATGTATTTCGAACAAAAATTGATGCTTATCTGAAAAAAGGTTTCCGTAAAGGACAGCCGGCATTATTTCGTGATCTAAAAAATCTTTATCAAAAAGAATTGAAAAATTGCCACTCATCGTTTCCCGGCACGAAATTGGATACATCTTTGAACACAAATATTACTCGTCAAGAATTAACTGCACTGATTAAAAGCCATCGAACGATTCGTTTGTCACCAAAGATTGAAGTCATCGAAAATCTATTGCTTGATTATGCAGAAAATTTGTTGACTCGTTGCACATTTGATGGACAATCTGAAGATGAAGAATCGGCTACATGTCTGCTATGGGTTTATTATTTTCTTGCTCAGCATTTTGATGTGCTCAAAGAATTCACCATAGCGTTACATTTTGCCAATCTTGCATTGGTTCATACACCAACTTTGATCGACATATTTGTTATCAAGGCTAAAATATTCAAACATGCTGGCCTATTGGAGAAAGCGGTGAAATGTTTGGATGAAGCACAAAGTTTAGACACTTCAGACAGATATTTGAATTCAAAATGTGCTAAATATCTTATTCGAGTAAACAAAATCAAAGAAGCCGAAGATATGTGTTTAAAATTTACTCGTGAAGGTGTTTCCGCTGCCGAAAATCTAAATGAAATGCAATGTATGTGGTTTCAAAACGAAGTGGCCAAAGCATACAAACGTATGGGCATGTGGGGATCAGCATTGCTCAAATGTATCCAAATCGACAATCATTTTGCTGAAATCAGTGAAGATCAATTTGATTTCAATACATATTGTATATTAAAAGTGACACTACGAGCCTATGTCAAAATGATTAGGCTCGAGGATCAAATCAAATCACATCGATTCTTTATTAATGCTGCACAAACAGCAATCGAAATTTATTTGAGGTATGTATTGAATTAATTTTTTCTTTTTAATTGTTACATTGTTATTATTTGAATATTTCTCAAATTGACAGGTTATATGATAATCCAATTGATAGTAAATCGGAAGCAGATAGTGATATTAATTCTAATCTTTCGGCATCCGAATTGCGGAAAATGCGTAATAAACAACGAAAAGCAATGCTCAAAGCTACTGCAGAAAAAGAACAAAATGATAAGTTGCAGAAAAAAGCTAATGCCAAAAAAGATAGCGAATTCAAAACCGAGGAAACCGAATTTATTGATCCGATAAAATTGGAAAAAACTGAAGATCCCCTTCAAGATGCTGCACGTTTTTTAAATCCGGTTAAAATATTTGGTGGAGAATCGGAAGAAATTCATACGCTCACTTTTGAAGTCTATTTTCGTAAAGGGAAATTACTTCTGCAATTACTATGTTTGAAAAGAGCTTATCGTATTTGTTCGCCTAGCTCGAGATTCTATCCCTTATTATTAGGTCAAACATCATTGTTTTTGAATTATTTGATTTCGTTGAAAGAACAATTGAATGAATCAATACGTGCTGTACTTTTGCAAGAGCTGCCAACTATCGAAGTTTTTAAATTGAAAAAACATCTCAAAGGTGATTCAATTGATATATTTACTGAACTGCCTACTGTTGAACATTTTATTGGTCAGTATCTGCCTCCAGATTCAGAATCATTTTTGATTCGTGTGGAACATATAAAAGTCAAAAATTTATTGTCAAAGTTTGATCATTCAATGCCAAACGTAGCGAATAGTTTGCCAAATGGAAAGCCAGAATCAGTTATGGCATCTGCAGAGATCGAAATGGCTTTATCCCGTTTAATCGCTGATTTAGTGAAATTATCCGGTTTATCGTTGGAAAGTTGTACTGAGTTTTTTCATTCGATTAAAAATAATGAATTTGGCCAGATACCGAATGATGAGGTGGAAAATTTACGTGAAAAATTACATTCTTTATATCCTTTTGCATCTTGTTTTATGAATGAAAAACAATTGGAAAATCTAGAGAATGAATTATCAGCAAGTGATTATTTTACGGCTGAACCAGAAGAATATAATTGTAATGTCAATGATGAGAATTAAGATGTATGAAATTATATTTCAAATATTTATATATATGAAAATGATGATGAGTATATATAAATATGAATAAAAATACACACACAAAACAAATGAAAAAAATTCTAGTGATTAATCGTTTTATTTACTAATATTATTATTATTATTGACATTACAATTAT